>ERZ808274.492-NODE-492-length-19408-cov-3.974371_pt1 | contig 19408 bp, 15 predicted proteins | sample MGYA00521277_ERZ808274 | MGnify/ENA primary metagenome ERZ808274 (study PRJEB31516, sample SAMN03275597) | gut metagenome | biome: mammalia-associated habitat; material: feces | host: Papio cynocephalus | place: Kenya | collected 2012-07-28 ... | reverse complement strand
GAGATGCTTTTTTTATTACATTAATTTTGTCTCACATCATTTGATATTAAACATCTTTAATTTGTTCTAATGATAAAACTCATTTATTCTCTGTTATTTCATACTTACCAACAAATGTTTTAATACTTGATTTACGTCTTTAAAAACTACCATATTGATTGTTACTCTCGTACCATTTATAAGTTGCAATAAATAATTTTTTCTCTATTACAAATGATTTTAATTTTGCGAAGTTGTTTTGAATTTAATAAAAAAGAGGTACATGAATTCAATGTACCCCTAAAATTCAAATCTTTTAAGACTTTTAAATCTTTTGAATTAAAGAACTATATTGTGCCCAAGAAACATTATTCTTATAAAGATCAACAAATTTTTCAGGAACATATATTGCTTCAAGGTTATCGTTTTCAAATGCATCAGCAGCTAAACTAACTACTCCTTCATATTCAAGAGTAATTGTTTTAAGCCCTGAATTTGCAAATGCTTTTGAAGCAATTGTTTTTACGTTCTTAGGAAGAGTGATTGCTTTAAGCAATGTTGTTCCTTCAAACATATTCGCGGTAACAGTATTAACATTTTTATTAGTGGACAATGTCGCGCTTTCAAGAGAAACACAGTCCTTAAATATTTGCGTAGCAAGTGCTTTGCAAGTATTTGGAATGACAATATTTGTCAAACTTGAACAGCCTAAGAAAGCTCCTTCGCCAATATCTGTAATATTCTTACTTAAAACAATATTGCTAAGATTTGTACAACCAATAAACGCAAATTTATTAATTGTTAAGAAACTGTCAGGAAGTTCAATATTAGTTAAGGAAGTGCAATTAGCAAACATTCTTTCAGTAATAGTTTTAGAATTATTCGAAAGTTTGACATTTACTAAGTTATGGCAATCTTCAAAAGCACCAGTCTCAACACTTCTAACGCTATCGGAAAGAACGATACTTGTTAGAGATTCACAATTTGTGAACGCATTTCTTCCAATTGTTTCAATTGTTGAACCATCAAAATTAATGTTTTTCAATTTTAATGCATTTTCAAAGATGGAAGGTGGAAGAGTTTTGAGCGAATAATTATTAATTATCGTATTCTTGTATTCTTCTTTTGTAATTTTGTCGAGATTTTTAGATAAATTAACTGTTTCAATAGAAGTTCCACTGAAAAGTTTGGATTCACTATTGCTGCCACCTAAACTTTGAAGGGTAACTGGTATTGAAACCTCATTAGCGTTAGAAATCACTTTCTTTTCTTCATTCATTAAAATAATTGAATTGAATTTTGATGAATTTGTGAATGTTCCAACTTCAAAGTTAACAACACCTTGATAAGAACCGCCTCTATGCCATCCTGCTTCAGTAACTTCGCCATCATCGTTTGTAAAGGCGGAAATGTAAGAGTTCTTTTCAGTGCCGTTTAGATTGTCATAGACATAAATTGAAACGAGTTCTGGGCAATTAGCAAATGCTCCTTGCTTAATACTTGTAACATTGAATGGAATTTCGATTGATGTAATTTTTGTGCCATTGAATGCACTCATACCAATATAATCAACTTTTGAATCTTTGCTATATTCGCTGCTATCAAAAGTAACTTCAGAAAGATTTTCACATCCATTAAATAAATAATCGGAAATGTATTTAAAGCCTTCAGGAATATTTACTTTAGTAATATTACGGCAATATTCAAACGCATTGCTTCCAACATAATCAAGGCCTGAATTAAGAGTTATCTCGCCCTTAATTGCTGAATAAGAAAAGGCGTTGCTACCAATGTGATTGACAGAAGTTGGAATTTCAATATTTTCCAAACTCGAACATCCAGAAAACGCATAATCGTCAATTTTTGTTAGTCCGTCATGGAGTTTAACTTCTCTTAATTGCTCACAATCTTGGAATGTTGAGTCATAAATTTCGCTAAAATTTGAAGGAATTTCAACAGAAACAAGGTTCTTTTGATTTTTAAATACGCCCGAAGACATATTTACATATTTGCTTAAATCAACTACTGTACCATTTCCAGTTGATGAATCGCCACCTGCGACAACTTTAGCGGGGGCTTCCATTTCGCCTTTATATGTATAAAGCATATCACCTACTGCTACTTCGCCATCTTCTTGATTCTCAAGCCATAAAGTATTTTCAAAAGCTTGTGTTCCAATGGATTGAATGTTTTCAGGAACATTAAAGGTACTAAGATTTTCACAACCATAGAAACATTCATTACCAATTATTTTTAAAGAAGATGGAAATGTAACTGATTCAAGTTCAGTTCTATCTTTAAAAACTTCATCAGCAATTTCAACAACAGGTTTATCGTTGAGCTTGTTTGGAATTCTAAAATGAGCTGGTAAAACCGCATCATCTTTAATTGAATCGATTCTTACACCAACATCATCTTTATCGTATTGATAAGAATACGTGAATAACTCGATGTTATCATAGTCAAGAAAGATATTATTGATTGTAAAATAATAAGTTAAAGCGATTGCTGTTGCCGCGACAATTGATATTACAGAGGCAAATATAATCTTTTTCTGTTTTCTTTTTGGGTCAACAGGAACTGGTTTTGGTTCAATGTATTCCATAACTTATTTGCCTCCTTTTTCTTTAATAATATTTTTATATTCTTCTAATTCTTTTTTGTTGCATCTTACATAGTGACCTTCTTCAACTTCATATAATTGAGGAATGTCATCATATCTATAATGATGGTCAAAAGGATTATAAGTGATAATCTTTTTATCTTTTTCTATTTCTGGGTCAGGTAAAGGAATTGCACTTAAAAGAGATTTTGTATATGGATGAAGTGGCATTTCAAATAACCTATTCGCAGACGTGAGTTCCACTAATTTACCACCATAAATGACACCAATGCGATCTGAAATGTATTTAACAACAGATAAATCGTGAGCAATAAACAAAACCGTCATATTGCTTTCTTTTTGGAATTCTTTAATCAAATTAAGAACTTGTGCACGAATAGAAACATCAAGCGCTGAAATTGGTTCATCAGCGATGATTACTTCTGGTTTCATAAGCATTGCACGAGCAATACCAACACGTTGACGTTGGCCACCTGAAAATTCATGAGGATAACGTCTTAAGTGTTCTGGTCTAAGGCCAACTCTACGCATCATGTCTTCAACTTTAAGAAGTCTATCTTCTTCGTTTTCATACATATGAAAAGCGCGTATACCTTCAGAAACAATATAATCGATATTAGCGCGATCATTAAGTGAAGCACTTGGATCTTGAAAAATCATTTGAATCTTGGTTTTAAGCTCGCGCGATCTTTTACGACCAATATTTCCTGAAATTAGATGGCCGTTATAACGTATTTTTCCTTTTATTATAGGAATAATACGCATAATAGAACGACCGACAGTAGTTTTACCAGAACCCGATTCACCAACAAGTCCAAATATCTCTCCACGCTTAATAGCGAGAGAAAAATCTTCTACAACAACACGTAAATCAGTTCCTCTTTTAAAACCAATGTCAACGTGTTCCATAGTGATAATGTCATCTTTGTTACCTACAACTGTGGACAAAGGTGTCTCATCAACTTCTTTATATTTACTACCATCTTTTGAATTGTGAGGCAAAGTATCGCCTGGATCATAAATATTAGCTACATCAAGATAGGTTTTAATTTCTTCATTATTCATCTTTTTTACCTACCTCTCTTTGTAATTCTTTTGCAGCATTATCCATACGTTCTCTTAAATTTTGAATAATGAGTGGTTTTTCAACTTTTGGAGCGCGTGGATCAAGTAACCATGTTTTAGCATAATGAGTTTCATTAATTTTAAACATTGGTGGTTCACTTACATAGTCGATTTTCATCGCATAATCGTTTCTAATAGCAAATGCATCACCGATAATTTCACTTGTAAATGCAGGTGGATTTCCTTTGATATAAACAAGTGGCTCTTCTTTTGTTCCAAGTTGTGGAAGAGAAGATAAAAGTGCCCAAGTATAAGGGTGTGCTGGTTCATAGAATATGTCTTTCGCAGTACCATATTCAATGATTTGCCCGCCATACATAACAGCGATACGATCAGCAACATTTGCAACAACACCTAAATCGTGTGTAATAAATATAGTTGTCCACTTATATTCAGCTTGTAGTTCTTTGATTAATTGGAGAATTTGCGCTTGAACCGTAACATCAAGAGCGGTTGTAGGTTCATCACAAATAAGAATCTCAGGTCTACAAGCAAGCGCTATAGCGATAACAACGCGTTGTCTCATGCCTCCACTATATTGGAATGGATAATCTTTCATTCTCTTTTCTGGTTCAGGAATGCGAACTTTGCGAAGAAGATTGATGGCTTCTTCGTGAGCTTCCTTTTTACTAAGACCATGATGCAATCTTAATACTTCTTCAATTTGATAACCAATTGAAAGAAGAGGATTTAAAGATGTCATCGGGTCTTGGAAAATTGTGGCGATTCTTTTGCCGCGAATGCCTTTCCAATCTTTTGATGTTTTTAGCTGAGCTAAATCTATACCATCAAACATGATCGAACCATTTGAAATGAATCCATTGCTTTCAAGCATACCAGTAAATGTTTTTGTAAATACTGATTTACCAGAACCTGATTCACCAACTATAGCGAATGTTTCACCGCGTTTAATATCGATTGAAATGTTACGAATAACATTCATCTTTTTTCCGTGAGAATAAAAGCCAACACATAGATTTTTTACTGATAATATATAATCGTTTTCTTTTTCCATAGTTGCTCCTTTCTAACGGTGATTCTTCGGGTCAGTCGCGTCCGCTAAAACGAGACCTAAATAGAAGAATGAAACTGTTAACGGTACTAAAACAATAAGCGGTACAATTAACAAATTAGGATTATCTAGCCATTCACCGGTAGATGTTACATCAGTTAATAATTGACCAAGTGTAATTTCACCACCATTTGCAAACGAGAATGATAAACCAAAGAATGCAAGACCAACTTCGCTTGATATAGCAGCAGGAATCGCAGTTGAAACAACTGTGACAATAACGCTGATAAGATAAGGAAGAAGGTTGTGAACTATCATCGATTTTGATGAACTACCAAGTGTTTGAGAAGCGATATTGTAATCACGATTACGAATAATAATAATTTGGTTACGAATAAATCCAGCAAGACCCATCCAACCAAACATACATAAAAGTAAAACAATAACCCAGAAACTTGGTTTCAAGAATTGCATTAATAAGAAATAAAGTAATAAGTCAGGAATATTGCTAATAAAGTTTCTTAATTCAATCATAATTGGATCAAGTTTTCTAAAATATCCCCAAAGCGATCCCATTAAAATACCAACAAAAGTATTTATAAGTGCAACAACTGTGGCAAGAACTAGTGAACGCCTTGTTCCAACCCAAACACATGTCCATAAGTCTAAGTTTTTATATTCTTTTAATGTTGAACCACCTGTACCAAACCAGTTAGTTGCGTTCCAACCAAGGTTAGGTGCAAATTCTTCATGGTTGACACCATAAAATTCATGATACGACATCATTGGTCCAAAAATTGTAAAGAAAATAATTATGAACAAAAGGGCCATGCATACAATTGCTAATGGTTTTTTAAATAATTGTTTTATCGTTTCGCGCCAATAAGAATAAGGAGCGGAAGATAATTTTTCAATATTTTCATCGGATGCACCAACAACAGTAAATAAGTCTTCAACATTATGATAAACAACCGAATCTAAATCTTTAACATTATTATGTGTCATAAATCCTCCTTCCTATTCATTTGAAAAGCTAACACGAGGATCAACAATCGCTGTAACAATGTCACCTAATAAGTAGCTCAAAATTGAAATTAAAGCAGAAACGATAATAATACCTTGAAGGGCATAAAAATCGCTCTTATTAACAGCATTGACTAAAAGACCGCCAAGACCATTAACGCTATAAATTTTTTCAAGATAGAATGTTCCAAGCAATGCGCCCAATATAGCGGATGGAATTGAACGAATTAATGGAACAATCGCATTTCTTAAAACGTGTGTGTAAAGAATTCTATTTTCTGATAAACCTTTTGCACGAGCAAATTTAACATAATCAGAATTAAATTCATCAAGCATGAATCTTCTAACCCAAAGAGCAATTCCTGCCATTCCTGTAAAGCCCATTGTTAAGGCTGGAGGAAGTAACGATAAGAAATTGTTTGGATCATAAGTTTTTGGAAGACCTATAAGCGTACATAGGATTACCATCCAAATGTAGTAATATGCAACACCAGGTATTGCATCAATAGAAATAATATAAGTTTTGCCTATTTTATCAAAAACACCATCTTTGTGTTTAGCCATTAATATGCCTGCTGGATAACCTAAGACAATTTCGACGACAACAGCAATAATACCAATTTGGAACGATATGCCCATACGTTCTCCAATAACGTCTGTGACATATTTTCCAACATCGCCTTCAAGGAAGAAAACTCTTCCCAAATTCATCAATGTGACGCGGCAGTCTTTGGTCGTAACAATATAATGAACAGTGTCATTAACTACTTCTGTTCCATATTCGGTTAAACAAACAGTTTTAGGAAATGGAAGAATATTAAAGAAATATGTAATTAAATCTAAGAACCAGTTATCAGTAATTCCTAAATCAGCTTTAATATTTACGCATTGTGCCTGTCTAATTTGTTCATTCATTTTTGACCAATTTTTAATAATTTGAGAACAAAATTCTTCGCCGCCATTAAATTCGACTTTGAATCTAATTAAGAAAAATGTGGCGGTAATAGCAAGAAGGATAGAAATCAAAGCACTTCCGATACGTCTTAATGAATACATTAGTAATGGATGACCGAAAATGTTTTGAATTTTTGGTGAATGCTTAAAGATGACTTTATGACCGACAAGTTCGACAAATATAACAAAAATTGCGATAAGCGCAATTAGAGTATATCCAATAATATAAGTGGCCATTTAAGTTCCTTTCTAACAAGTCAAAGGACTGGCAATGCCAGTCCTAGGACTAATTTTTAATTAATTATCAAATGCTGGATTAATTGTATTATTACCAACACTTGCAAGTGCTTCTTGTTTATTTTTTGCTTGAAGAGCACGAGCATCTTTACGATCTTGTCCAGTTGGAATTTCGTCAAGTACCCAAATACCAACTAAGCTGTTTTTAGCAAGACCATAACATGCATCTGGATTTTCATATCCACAAGCACGAGAGACGCTAGCAGTCCAGCCTTGTGTAGACATGTATACAGGCTTCATTGTGTAAATATCGTTAATGAGCATGTATTCAGCAGCGGCGAATTTTGAGAAACGTTGGTTATCAGAATCTGTAATAGCTGCAGCTTCATCTACAAGTTTGGTAAATTCATCAAGCATATGACCTTCGTCTTTCTTGAGGCTTCCATCAACTAAACGGTAGTTATCGAAGTCTTCAGTGTTTCCAGTCATCTTAGACATTTCACCATTTTTAACATAGCAGTGAACATATGTTAATGGATCGGCGTAGTCTCCAACCCAACCCCACATTGCCATTGTGTAATAACCATTGTTAGCGCATGATGACCATGTAGATTGATTTGTAATCTTGTTGTGAACCATTTCAAAGTAAGGATAATGACCTTCTTTTGCTCCTAATGTTGTACACATTGGGAGAGTATCACTAACTCTATTGGCGTTAATTGTGCAACCATTGGCTCTTTCATTGAATGATTGAATCATCAATTGTTCATTGCCAAGAGCTTCAGCGGAAATACCACCGGCGCCAAGATAATCAATGACGATTGGAAGTGAGAGACTTCCGAATGAAGAATTATAATCATTAACGGCTTTGATAGCTTCTTCTCTTAATGACTTAACTGATAACCAAGGTGTATCAGCAGCTGGTTCATCGACAAAGTTTGATCCAGAAATTTGTTGAGGTCCAACAAGTTCTTTAGCTTTTTCGAATGTGATTCCTTTTTGACTTGCGTATTCTTCATAATAGAAATCGACATAATCTTTACCATATTCATCATAGACATATCCACGTGGAGTGAATGTATTCATTGCGTATTGGTTCTTGTCATCAACATAGAATTGATCGTTATAAACAGATAAGTCAATACCATTGAGAATGAGTTTACGAACTTCTCTAATTTTTAATGCTTCATTTGTATTTTCAATTGTAGCAACTTTGTCAGCGTCATTTTTAATTCCAAGATCATCCCAATATGTTGCATTTGAGAATGAAGCGGAATCAGTTGAACGATTGACGTTTAAATTGAAATGATATGTATAGTCAACATCAGTCATTTCGCGAGAGTTAACTTTATCACTGGCAGGATTTTCCATTGTTCCTGTGCCGTCTTCACCGGTGATATACATCTTCCAACCTGTCTCATCTTTTTGATTCAATGCAAATCCATCAACTTCGTTTCTATCGAACGCTTCACGCATATCTTTGTAACTTGTGGAAGTATCGACAACTTTATAATTAACAGTGCTAATATGAACGTTGTCTTTATTGTAATATTTTTCGTTCTTTTGATATGTTACTTTGTTGGATTGGAATTCAGTAATATAGAATGCGCCGCAATAAAGCATATTATCAGCGGTTGTTCCATATTTGGTTCCTTTTTCTTTGTAGAAGTTTTTGTTTGTTGGAGTATATGGGGTGTAAGTAAGCATTGTTGGGAAGAACTTAGCGGATGTACGAAGTGTATATACTAGTTCTCCTGCATCATTAACTTTTACACCGACACGTTCAAAGTTAGCAATCTTTGTAATATCTGAACCAGAAATTGGTTCATCTGGTTCGTGACCACTATATTCTTTGACAAGTTCAGTTAATTTCGCTGCTTGAGCGTTGTAATTACCTTTTAAATCTTTGTAACCTGTTTTTCCATCAGCAATGTATTTGGTCATCATTGTATAGCAATAATATTCCCAAGCATTGTTGACGAATAAAGTATACATGTAATAGATTTCAGAACTGTTATTGTAGTCTAAAACCAATTTAGCGGTTTGCACAAAATCTTCCGCTTTAACATATTGCTCTTTGTTTTTGTATTTATAAATTTCTCCCTTGCTTGTTACCCATGGGACATCCTCGCGAATTACGAATCTGAATTCTTTATTATCGCTAGATTTATATGCTTTTTTAGCAATGTTTTTGCGAAGAATTCCGTAGTTATCATTCATTACAAGTGTATCGAGAACGTTAGCAATATGTTGAACGTTTTCAGCACTTTGAGATACTGATGGGTTAAGTGTTGTAGGCGCCGAACTAAGGTAGGCATTATAAACTGATTTAGCAGTTTTGCCATTCATATATGGGCCTGTAACTGGATAGGTGTCATAGCCTTTGCCGCAGCTTGATAAGAGTAATGCTCCGAGCATAAGCAATGGTGCGCCAATTCTTTTAGTTTTGTTCATTTGCTTAATCTCCTTTCAATCTTAAAAGATTGTGTTTAATATATCATTTATGAATAGTTCGTTCAATCTTAAAAAAATATTGTAAATATAAGCAAAAAATTAATTCTTAAAAAAATAAATCACGTAATAATAAAAATAAAAATTTAAATACGCTAAAAAAATAATACATTAAATTTCTTAAAAATAATTCTTTTATACCGATTAAATCGGAACTATTCAGTAATTACTAATAAAGCATAATTACATTAAATTGAATTTGATATTTTTCATTAAAAAAGCTATATTCAATAATTATTAAAAAAGACAACGCATTTCAGCGTGTCTAATATCCTTTTAAAACTTCTTATTTAGTAATCAATAGTGAAATAAAATACCAAATCAAACCCACTGTTAGAGAAGATAAACCCCCTAAAAATAATGGGCAAAAAATCTTCCAAGCAGTTTCAATATTTGGTTCTGGAAGAGGGTTGTTCCTCTTTGTTTTGTGTCTTATTTTAGCTCTATAAACGTCTTGGATAATAAAACCAATTCCGAAAACGACAATGCCAGAAAACATAAAAACATAAAATATATATTGAAGTGGCCATTTCGCGGAATCATTCAATGCAAAATATGGGATCACCGCTACACAGGCTATTACAATTAGAATGGCTAGAGCTATGATATAGTTGTACCAACGTGAGAAAGCTTTTTTCATATATTAATATGTTAATGCACACAAAACATTAAATCAAAAAATAAATATTTTTGCTATATACTATTGTTGTTATGCCAAATCCAAATCTAAAAGAAAATAAATTCAAAAGATTTATAGCTGTTATATCAAGAAATATTATCAAAGCTATATCCCCTACTTTATATGTTAAAAAACAATATAAATATATAACCCATCACAAACTAAATCTAAAAGATCCCGTTCGTTATACAGAAAAGCTTCAATATTTAAGACTTTTTGTATATCCGAAAGATGATCTTGTTAGTAAATGTGCATCTAGAGATGGCGTAAGAGATTATATAAAAGAACTTGGTTTTGAGAAATATTTAATACCTATATATGGCATCTACGACAATTTTGAAGATATCGATTTTTCAATTCTTCCAAACAAATTTGTGATGAAATGCACGCATGCGTGTGCATTTAATAAAATTGTTTTAAACAAAGAAGAATTAGATATTAAAAAGACAAAAAAACAATTCAATAAATGGCTAAAAATTAATTATGGAAATAAAACAGTAGAAAAACATTATTCAAAGATTAAACCTAGAATTATTATTGAACAATATATTGGAAACGAAAACACTCTTCCTCTTGAATACAAAATTCATGTCTTTAACGGAATAGCTAAATCTCTTTATGTTGTTTCAGGAAGAGGAAAAGACATTAGATACAATAACTATTATATTGATTGGACACCATTTGATGGCTCCCAGTTCAATGGTTGGAAAAAAACCGATTATCCTTTAAATAAACCAGAGAATTTTGATGAAATGGTCTTTTTAACGGAATCTCTTGCTAAAAATTTCCCCTTCGTGCGCGTTGATTTATATAACATAGAAGGAAAAATATATTTTTCTGAAATGACATTCACTCCAGCTAAAGGCACATTGATACTTGATGATGATCATTGTGATTTTGAAATGGGTAAATGGCTTGATATAAGCAAATATTTGAAAACTAATTCCAAATAGAATCAGGAAGCATCATTTCATATAACATTAAAGCAAAATGGGGATTGTTTTGATCGTCTTTATCATCTACTGGAGTGCCATATTTTGAAAAATCAACTGATGAACCATTGATGGAATTCAAACTAAAATCAATAGAAATAGCAATTATATCTTCAATATATTTTTGATATTCAAGCCCGAAAACATCTATAAAGTAAAATAACATCAATGATGAGGCACCATGGGTATTAGAAGGAACTTGCAAATTGTTAATATTGATTTCAATTAAGTCATTTTCTTCTTTCAAAACGTTATGCTTATAAAACTTAATATTTAAGTTAATATCTGCGAGCGAATATTCAAAACCTTCGCATGATGTCTGGCCACGTAGCGACAACCCAAAATATGTCGCTTGCTTAAGCTCCTTTGGAAAGAATGTTGAAAAACCAGTTTTATTAATTTGGACTCTGCTTTCCGCGTAATATCCATCGCAACGCACTCTTCCATCATAAAGCCTAGATAAAAATCCATAGGCAAAAGAATTATCAATTGAAATTAAATTTTTTGTTGGACCATAGCCAAAACCAAAATCGTCATGAGGAATATCATCATTCCATTCGAGGAAAGATGATTGTTCATTGCCATTTTTGTCTTTATAAAAATAAGTTTGGTCAGTCGGATTAAGCCCCTCAATAAAACTATTTCGTGAAGGATTAGAAATATGTGTTACTGATGAAGCATCTTTTGTGATAACATTACCAATTTTTAATTTATCAACATTATTATGTTCTAAATAATAATTTGTCTCAAAATTGCCCGTGTCATACGCTCCACCTGTGTAAAGCTCATTTGTTTTAGAACACGATGATAAAAATAATGGAAGTAAAACAAAAACTAATGCTTTTTTATTTCTCATTTTGTTTTTCCTCCTTTTTAACAAACAAAGGCATGAAAATGGTTCCTAATACAAACAACATCACCATCGATAATGGACTTCTAAAAAACGAAACATAATTGCTTGTTTCATGAACAATAGGAGTTATGTCATTTTCGAATGTTGAATAAATAAAATATGAAAGGATAATCCCGATAGATAAAACCTTAATAACATTTGAGTCTTCGCTTTTCTTTAAATAATTAAATCCAAACACAATGTAAAGAACCACCATTGCGAGTAAAATCAAAAACGCAAAGAATCCACTTTCTTTAATAAGCTCAATCTCAAACATTTTTGTGCTAACTAAAATTGTTTGTTGCGTTTCATAATATAGACTTGAATCATTAAAACCAAATAGATTATAAGTAATAAATGCTTGTTTTAAAACTTTATTAACTCCATCGACTATTCTATTTCCATTGAATATTCGATTTAATAAAACGTTTGAAGATATAAATTCCGCAAAAGAAGAATTAATGTTATTAACAATCATTAAAATGAAAAATATAACCAAAAGGCAAAAAATACTTAATAAAACGATCTTTATTGTTTTTACAAAAATCTTGTTATCTTTTAAAAATCTATAACATGCCGCAAATATAATGACAGGGATAATAAATACAAGAGCCCATAAATTAGGTATCGAAATCAAATAAATTAATCCAACAAGACCGATGCTTAAATAAATTAAGAATTTTTTTAGTTCTTTCTTCGGATTAATAAATAATAAAGCTGTTAAATATGATGATAATATCACTCCGTAGGCACCAGTAAATAATGTAGACATTTCCTTCATTGAAAAGCCCATTAACCAGCCACCTTCTTTTGTTATGTCGTACTTATTAGCGTCATAATAATAAATTGGTGTTTCTTTATATATCAAAGCGTAAAAAAGCCCATAATTAGCCCACGAATAAATCATAGATATCAAAACTAATAAAGCCATTGAAACACCTATAATTATCAAGCATGTTTCTTTGTTGAATGATTTAATTTTATTTGCGGATATCCCCATGATAAAGAAAGAGTTAATACCTAATAAAACCAATACGTTTAATAATGTTTGCCCTTTGAATAAGTTTCCAAATGAAACAAATATCGATAAGACAAACATCGGAACAAAGAAGATCATCAATGATTTAAATTCACTCTTGTTGAATTTTGAATATGATTGGAAAACCGCGAAGATAGAAACAACTACACCAAAACAATAAAATAAAGCGTTAACCGCACCTAAAGAAAAAGATGTCACAGCGAGCACTTCTAAAATAAGAAAAGCGGTCAATGAATCTAAATTTTTAAGCCTGTTTATGAATTTCATCGTCATCAATTATATATCACTTATGATATGTTTCGTGTGAATAAATTTTAAAACCTCTATATATTTGTTCTAATAAAATAAGCCTCGTCATCTGATGAAGAAATGTCATTTTAGAAAGAGAAAATGAATCATTAGCCCTTGCTTTTAATTCATCAGATAAACCATAACTACCACCTATTAGAAACGTTAAATTGCTTCCACCTTGTTCAAGCTTTTTTATTAAATATGAAGAAAATTCAATTGAATCAAATTCTTTTTTGTTCATATCAAGCGTTATTACATAGTCATTATTTTTGATATGATCTAACGCTTTTTTTCCTTCACTATCTTTCGCTTTATTAATATCGCTTTGATTTGGATTATCTTTTATGGGAGAATCGTTTACTTCGACTATAGATATATTCGCATATGGTTTTATTCGTTTAAGATATTCATTAATACCTTCTTTAAGATAATTCTCTTTAATTTTTCCAATGGCTATAATTTTAATATTCATAACATTATTATCTTACAAAAAACAAAAAGGTAATACCAATCGATATTACCTTTAGAACTAGTTAATGCTTTTAGAATACTTTTTCAACATTAATAACTAAATTACCGTTCGCATAATTATAACAAACTGTTAATAGGTAATCGCCTGAATAATTTACTTTAAATGCTTCAGGGCATACGCTTGAAGAAGAACTTGCAAAATATAAATCAAAGTTTTCGTCTTTAGCAATATCGTTATAACCGAATTTTTCCGTCTTATTGCTTAAGGAAAATGCGTAATTATATTCAGAATTCAAAGTAACCATTCTTTGGAAATAGAATTCATTTTCATTCTTCGCTTGCTCGCGATATTGGATTGTCAAATTATCTAAACCTTGATTATCAAGATATGAATCATCAGTGAATGACATAAGTGATACAGTTAAGTTGTCCGTGAATGTTTCTTCAGGAATTGTTGTACCGCCATTACTTTCGTAATAAACCACACTGATGGATTTTTCTGTACCAACAAGAATTGGTTCTTCTAATGCTTTGCCATAACAATCTTCTAATTGATATATGTTAGAGACTAAGGCAGAAGATATAAATCTCCATATGCCGTTATCTTTTTTATATTTGATAATAACATCATTATCTACTTTTAAAGGAACGTAATTGTCTTTAGAAGTTGAATCAGAATTCAAATAAGGAAATCTTATATTATCAACTTTATCAAATGTTGTTGATCTTTTAATCTTATACATCATTGATTCATTTCCAAGCATATTATCTGAATCTGTAAAAATACTCGAAAAATCATCAACATATGAATCCATTAGCTTATTAAACATGTAATTCTTTAATAAATATTCTTCTGAAGCAGATTCATATAAATTTAATGTACTTGTAGAAGCATAATTATTATTTTCATTTACTTCTCTATTTTTTAACGAATATAAATCCGAACCCTCTTCTTTTTCTAAATAATAATATTTTGAAGTATTATTAGAGAGTATTGATATGTCTGATTTAGTTTTAAATAAATAACTCTCATTCGTTTTAACAATATTGTTATCAAAATATTTAATGTAGGCATTTCTTTCAATTTTCATGCCTTTTTGTTCGCTCTCTATAACATCAGCATCATATACTTCCATCGTTTGCTTGCAATAAACGGATTTGATATTTGCTATTTCAGAAGCAGCGACTTTAAGATTATGATCCGCTAAAGAGTTATCATAAACGGCCAAATTATTTGGAACGTTAAGTGCGGTCATAAATTTCGCATCTTCACCATCTCCACATCCTGCAAGACAAGTTGCGATTAATAATAAAGGTAAAATTTTTCTAATTTTCATCTTTCTTGCCTCCTTAATTGATATTTCCATAGATAACCGAAATTGTAAAACTGACAAGATTTTGATTATCGTCCACTACAAGGTTAATCAATGCATCAAATTCTTTTGTTGGGTGAATATTGCCATTAGTTCCTTCAACAAGAAGACCCTCTGGAACATTCAATGAAGTAATATCTTTCCATTTAAATTGGTCGTTCCCTTTATAACCTTCAAAATAGAATGAGTAATCATATTCTTTGGATAATTTTATAATTCTAGAATATGTATGATATGAAGGATTATCGTTTGCGCCTTTATCCTCATAGATATTAGTATAAAAACTAGATATTAAATCACCAGTTTCATGTTTAAATATGGTCGCATATAATTGGTTTGATTCGTCTAAGTCAATACTATATTCAGGAACATCGTAATTTCCGTTATCATCATATAAGAATATTTTCGCATTTTTCCTTTCGCTTAGTGTGACAGGATTTTCAAGAACATTCCCATATAAATCAACATCAAGTGTTTCACGTTTCACATATGCGTATGAACTCAAAACATAGCCTTTTTCAGAATCTTTGGTAAACTTGATTATTGTTTCTTCTAACATTTTAGCCATTAATACTTTGGTTTTATCATCTTCATCAATAGGATTAGCTAATTCTTCATCCGATATAGTGGAATGATAATAAAAATAGTCATTGCCATTCTTATAAAAATCAGTTGTTGAAAAACTACCTATTTCAAATTGAGATATTTTATAAGATTCCCAGCTAACTATAAGGTCATTATCATCGTTTGCAAAACCTGTGCTTGAAATATAATTTTCTTCAGTTTCTTTTTCTCCACTTATTTCACCATCGACTTTTGTGTATTCATGTTTTAAAAGATCATATGAATCAGGAGCGGTTGCATTGTTTGATTTCTGCACATAAGTGATGCTATCCATATTCATTGACATACCTGCATTTTTTCCAGCATATTCAATTTTGTAATTCGCAGTCACTTTTTCGCTAATAACATAATTGTTATGGATTCTAAAATTAGTATTTTCTTCAATGCAAACTTCTTGAGATCCAAATTCGAGTAAAGAATTTTCAAAAGGAGTACCTTTAAAATATTCATTTGACTCTTCTTCTTTTGAGTATTGATTATACCCTGTGACATATTTTAGATTCTTAGTCACAATGTTAGATACATATTTCGCTTCGTCTTCGCCGACTGCTACTGATCCAGAAGGAACAACAAAGCAATCACTGAATGTTTGACCGCAGCCTGCTAAAAGAGTGCCACAAGCAAACAATAAACAAAGCGACATTTTTGTCTTATTTTTATTCATATTATTCACCTCGTGATTATTCTAGCAAAATTTTAAATAATAAAATAGTAAAAAATTTTCGCATTAATTTTATTAATTTTCTTTACTTGTGATATGATAAAACCGCTATGAAAAGAGTTATTGTTTTTGATTTAGATGGAACACTAATAAATTCACTAGAAGATTTACATCTTTCAGTAAACCACTCTTTAAAGATCAACAATTATCCACTGGTGACAATGGAACATACAAGAAAATCAATCGGTGATGGCGTGGCTATGCTTATGAAAAGATCTGTTCCATTAAATACAAATGAAACTGATTATAAAAAGGTATTAAAAGATTTTGAAGATTATTATCACATTCATAACCAGGACCATACAAAACCATATGAAGGAATGTACGAAACCTTAAAAGTATTAAAATCACGCGGTTTCCTTCTAGCGGTTTCCACAAATAAGATTGAAGATGTTGCAACAGTTATTATTAATAACTTCTTCCCTAATATATTTGAAACTATTTGTGGCGATAATGGAATAAGAAATAAAAAACCATCACCTGATTCAATAATTGAAATCAAAAAAAGACTTAATCTTAATAATGAAGATCAAATCTATTATATTGGTGATAGCGAAGTTGATTATAAAACTGCGATTAATTCTAATGCTACTCCTATCATTGTTTCATATGGATATAGAACAAAAGAAGAGCTTTTAGAAAAAGTACCTAGCAATGTTAAAGTAGTTAATAACTGCAAAGAATTAGTGATACTATTTAAATAAGTTATTTATCAACGCCATATACTTTCTTAGCAATATTGAATGCTGCCCAAGCATTTGGCCATCCTGCATAGAAAGCGATATGTGTAATTAATGCCGCCATTTCATCTTTACTGACACCATTGTTTTTAGCGTTAGTAATATGATATTTAAGTGAACTATCAGCAATACCTTTTGTTATTAAGACAGTCAATGTAACAATACATCTTGTTTTAGTGTCTAATTTATCATTATTCCAATTTTCGCCAAACAATATATCATCATTGAAATGTGCGAATTCAGGAGCAAATTCACCAAGCGAATCTCTGCCTGCGGTTTGAGTTATTTTCTTGTCCATAATTAATACCTCTAAAATAATTTTATAACAAAACAATTAATTCAAAACAAAACTGTTTAGAATTTAATAACACCACCAAACGAAGCTTTAGCACTAAAACAGCGCATACATCTATATCAAAAAATCATTACAATGATCGCTTATTGAATTAATACAATGATTTATTAAATGCATTAATTGGAACTTAAATTATTTAATAAACCTTAAAAGGAAATCACAAACGCCAATAACTATATATCCGTGTTTGTCTCTATATTCTTTTATCGGTTTATTTATAACAATAATTTTTTGTATTTCATCTTTTAATGCGGTATAAGGTTTAATTTCTCTATTTTGTGTTAATTTATTTGAGTAATCATTACAAACCTGAATGTAATACATTCTAGTTCCTTTAACTGCTAAAAAGTCAACTTCAAGTGATTTTCTTATAGTCTTGCCATTTTTATTATTTTCAAAAGTATCAAATGTTCCTACATTGACCTTATAGTCATTATAAATTAACTCATTATAAATAATGTTTTCTAACATTTTGTCAGAATCTTCATAAATAAAATTAAGTCTAGCGTTACGTAAACCAGTATCAATATAGTAATATTTTTTTGTAGAATTGATTATTTTTTTTCCTTTTAAATCATATCTAAATGCTTCAGATATTAGAAAAGAGTCAACAAAATAGTTTATGTAAGAATTAACTGTTTCGGAGTCAATTTTATTATTTGTTTTTTCTTTATATTGTTTTGCAATATTTTCAGAATTAATAAGGTCGCCTGCACATGTAGCGAGCAAAGTGCATATTTCATCTAAAGCCTCAACTTTTCTTATTTTTTTTCTATCAATAATATCTTTGAAATATGTAGTCTTAAAAAGCTCTTTCAAATATCTTTCTTTTTCTTCTTCTGGTTTTATGACCGCAAGTGGCATTCCACCATACATTAAGTACTCCATCAATGAAGTATTTTCATCTTTATTTTGAAAATTAGAAAATTCTTCAAATGATAATGGCTGTAGCATAATGTTCGTCGCTTTATCTCTAAATTCAGTAACAATATCACTTGATAACATTTTTGAATTGCTTCCCGTAACATATAAATCGATATTGCTTATAGAGGCTAAATCTAAAATAACATCAACAAAGCTAATTACTTCTTCGTCTGTTGGTTTTGCTTTAATATGTTTTCCATCAGTTAATGCAGTATTAATAATGGAATATACTTCTTGAATCTCATCTAATATAACATAGTTCATACCAATATTATTTTTTGTTATTTCAATAATATGGTTATATAAAAATAACGGATCTCTATAATATCCATTCGAGACTTTGGTCAAATCAATTTCTATGACATTAGAATCAGGAACACCATTATCAGTTAAATATTTTTTATATATTTTATTCAATAAATATGATTTACCACATCGTCGAATGCCTGTAACAACTTTAGGAAAACCATTTTCTTTAGAGGCAATCAACATTTTTAAATATTTATTTCTTTCAATCATATATTCCATTTTATGCAGAATTCCACACTTTTCCCGATTATTTTATAGCACATTAAATTGTTAACGTCAATCAATCTATTCGGTTTTTTTGTGGAATTCCACACTTTTTCCGAATAAATAATGTAGAAATGTCACATGATGCCTCATTTTATTTGCAATTTGCAGCTTTTTATAACTAGTCTTTAAAAAATTCTTTTTCGTGGTCGCAAAGATCAAATTTTTTAATAATGGTTTTATAAGGCTTTGCTTCTTTAATCATTTTGAAACATAGCCATATTATGTCCTATTATTTAATACATATATTTACTTTTTTGATATTGCTGA
>ERZ808274.485-NODE-485-length-19644-cov-3.612078_pt1 | contig 19644 bp, 18 predicted proteins | sample MGYA00521277_ERZ808274 | MGnify/ENA primary metagenome ERZ808274 (study PRJEB31516, sample SAMN03275597) | gut metagenome | biome: mammalia-associated habitat; material: feces | host: Papio cynocephalus | place: Kenya | collected 2012-07-28 ... | reverse complement strand
CTATTACAGCGGGATACACGCCACGATGTCAGGCGTAGTGATGGCATTTCTGATCCCGGCAGAGCCGAGATACACCAAATTTCAGTATATCCGCAAAAGAGACAGGCTTCTGGCGAAACTGTCAAAATTCGACGGGCAAGACCCGGCTGACTTCCCTAACGCAAAGCAGAAAGAATGCCTGCGCCGTCTGGAAGGTGTCGCCAATGGCTCGATGGACATGAGTTACAGGGTGGAGCATGCGCTCACACCATGGGTCAACTATCTTATAATGCCGATATTCGCGCTCGCCAACGCAGGTGTCGTCATAAGCGATGCCTCGTATTTCAACATCTTCAAGTTCGACCCGGCACTCGGCAGCGTCTCCATGGGCATATTCCTCGGTCTGCTGATAGGAAAACCCGTGGGAATCACACTGTTCAGCTGGATAGCGACAAAACTCGGGCTCGGCGAGATGCCGACAGGCGCCAACTGGGCCAAGCTCTTCGCCGCTGCATGCCTTGGCGGAATCGGTTTCACAATGTCCATCTTCGTGGACACCCTCTCATTCGGAGGGAACAGTCCGGAGATAATGATGCAACTCAGAAACGCCGGCAAGATCGCGATCCTGATGGCCTCCGTGAGTGCCGGAATACTAGGAAGCATAATGGTAAACATAGTCAATGCCGCAGACAGAAAGCGGCAGAAGTAGAAAATTGCGCCCGCTGTTTGCAGGCGCAATCTTTTTTGTTATCTTTGCAGTCCGAAAACAAAGCCACTTTAGCTCAGTCGGTAGAGCAGCGCATTCGTAACGCGCAGGTCGCCAGTTCGAGCCTGGTGAGTGGCTCACAAGGAGAGACTGATCAAAATTTTTTGGTCAGTCTCGTTACTTTTAAGTCAGCCACTCTTTTTTGCTCTTATAAGAAATAATCGTTAACTTAGCGGACAATAACAAACGTTTCTAATTATGAACTTCTTAGGCAATCTATTTTGGCTTATCCTAGGCGGATTTCTTGTTTTCTTCCTTTACATGATTGCGGGGCTCGTCACCTGCCTCACTATTATCGGAATTCCTTTCGGCATCCAACTCTGGAAACTTGGATTTTTGGCGCTATGCCCTTTCGGCAGAGACATCACCTACTCCCCATCATACGGATGTCTGCCTACTGCATTCAACATCCTGTGGATAATATTAGGTTGGTGGGAAATAGCCATCACCCATCTGATATTCGCGCTCCTATGCGCCATCACCATAATAGGAATCCCATTCGCCAAACAGCATCTCAAACTCCTCCGCCTATCTTTAATGCCGTTCGGAACCAATATTTCATAACTACATCAGCTCATAATACTCGGGCCTCAACCTGTTAATAGTCCCAGAATAGGTTACTTTAATCGAAGTTTCAGGCCAGAAAGAATAGTGTCTGGTCGGAGTTCCATGACAGCAGATTCCTCTCCTGCCATACAGAATCCACATTTCGGACAGAGTCCAGCCTCATATCCGGCACATATATCACTACGCGTTCCATCCGCAAAAATAAAATTGGTCATCCAACACCGCATAATGAAGTCATTGTCTCTCATTTTCTTCAATCCACTGCGTGAATTCATGATCGGGTAGCCTTTTCTCTTATAGTCAAGTATCATATCTATCACCTTCACCCTCTGCTCATAAGGCAGTTCAAGGGACTCTGTCCCAGGGAATGGAGTGTGAAAATTGAGAGAAATACACTTGAACGCAGGATTAGCCGCCACATACTCAATAGAAGCAGCCACGGAGTCATAATTGAGACTATTTATGGCCATATTTGCAGACAAATTTCTACAGCCACACGTCGCGATGTTCTTTTCCAGTCTTTCGAATGTGCCTTTTCCGCGTATACGTTCATGAGCCTCCCCTACACCATCCATTGAGACCCAGATACTATCTGCGACTGCCCCATCAAAGGGAAGCTGAGCATTGGTAGTGATAGTGCAGGAATAGAAGCCTATTGAACGGGCAAGACGGCAAAGGTCATTGACTGTCTTGTCTCCGTCGTGCCATAAGAACGGCTCCCCTCCCTCGAAATCCACAAAACGGGACCCAAGCGAATAACAATACCGCAACTCTTCTTCTATTTGGGAGAAAGTCTTATCATTGGGAAGCGTATGATTATAAACACTGCAATGCTTACAACTCAAATTACATCTGTCAGATATAAAGATAACACTCTGAAGAGGCTTATGACGGCCCAAAACAGCCCTAAACCACCAGAAAGGAAGATAAGCAAACTCTGAAATCTTGTTCATAAATCCTAGAAAAACAGCAAAACTAACCGAACCACAAATACTATAGCACAGAACCCGCTAAGAATATTGCGGGCTGCAAGCCAGCGCATCAGAAACCAATCTATGCCCCTGGCCCTCACTTGATCCCAGTTTCCCATAGGACCAAGCCACCACTGAGGTTTTTGAGGAACGCCTGTCTCGCCTCTATTGAAGGCCGAGAGAGAGCGGCACAGCCATACCGAATTGGGAACCATCACCAAAACAAGAAGATACCACACAGACATATCCCCCAAAAGCACAGATACGACTACTATCAGATATGGCAGGAAATTAATCAAGTATGCGGCAGCCATATTGGCAGTGTTAGACCCCAACAGACGCGCAAGTGTCATCTTATTGGAAGCGGCATCACTCTCTCGCTCGATAAAACTATGTGTAAATAGAATATTCAGAACCAAAAGCCCAACTGGTATTGAAACCATCACCACATCCACACTCACCATTCCACATGCAGAGTAATACACACCAGTCATAAGAAGTGGACCAAATATCACACCTATAACAATCTCCCCAAGCCCCCTGTATGCGAGTTTCAGCGGAGGTGCGGAATAGAACCAGCCAAGAAGGCAGGCTATCGTGGCTATTGCCAATATCCACCAACTACCGTTAGGTCCCACAAATCCACCGCTTAGGCTCCGGGAAATAAAAACCACACCCCCACAGGCAACCGCTATACCACCGAAAGATAAAATCGCACGCAGCAGTCCGTCCGGAGTAACACTGCCGTCTATAAGATACGGGTATTTCACTGACATGGCCCGAAAGCCCTTTCTAATCACCCTATCCCTATCAGAGTGCATATCTGCTTTGTAATCGAAATAGTCATCAGCAAGATTCATCCCCAAGTGAGCGCTCATCACTCCCACTACGGCAAGCAGCGCCTGCCACAGGCCAAAGCCACTCTGATCTGCTGCCATAACGACAGCAAGCAGGGCTGGCATACCACTCTGCATCAGAGACACTGACCTAGCATTTTTAAACCATGTTTTAAGGACCATACCTTTCTAAAGCAAAGGAGACGTCAGCCTTGCAAGAGACTCTTTGAAGCGCACAAAACGCGAACGCGAAGCCCATTTCTGAGGATCCACAAGCCATGAATGCTCCTGATCCGCCAGGAAAGCCGACTTCACATCCTTGGCGACTTTCTTGTCATAGATGAAAGCATTGATCTCAAAATCCTGCTCATAGCTTCTTACATCCATATTTGTAGAACCGATAGAAGCAACACGGTCATCAGAAACAATGGCTTTAGAATGCATATATCCATTGTCATAGAAGTACACTTTCACTCCAGCGGTAATTACATCTTTAACATAAGAACGCGAGGCAAGAGGCGGCATAACGCCCTTGTCTCCGTGATAAGGAATCATTATCCTCACATCCACGCCCGCCAATGCGGCATTCCTCAATGCAAGCAGCACAGGCTCCGTCGGAATCAGATAAGGAGACTGGATATATATGTACTTCTTACTCTGGGCTATCATTTGTATCACACCCTGCATTATAACACTCCATTCATCCATCGGACCAGAAGTGGCTACCTGCATAAGCACATCACCCTGTGGTTCCACCAAAGGATAATATCTATCCTCGTCCAGCACTTGATGCGAGGAAAACTGCCAGTCTACGAGGAAAGACGTCTGCATCTCAGACACGGCTGGCCCGCAAACCCTTATATGAGTATCGCGCCATACACCGCCTCTAATTCCCACAGAATAGCGTTCTGCAATGTTCATTCCCCCTATATAACCCACTTTACCATCAACCACCACCACTTTTCTGTGATTACGATAGTTAGTATCGCTCGATATGAAAGGAATCATAACCTTTATAAAAGGCTGAACCTGAACGCCTTTCTCTCTCATCCGCCTGAAAAAAGAGCGATGTCCTATATTAGCCGCATCATCGTATTGTACTCTAACCTTAACCCCCTCAGACGCCTTACGTACAAGAATCTCCTCCACCTGACGGCCAATTCGATCATCCTCAAATTTAAAGAACTCAAAATGAATATGGTCGGTGGCCGAATTAAGATCCGCGAGAAGATCCGTAAACATGGAATCAAAATCCGTATACCGACGCACCGAATTACCCCCGAGAGGATAAGACAGGTTGGCCGCGCGAAGCAGATTCATCAAATCCTTATAATCCTTTGGAGGCGCTTCACAAATTTGATTCTCATACAGAGTCTCAGTATGTTTCTTGAAGCGACGCAGATCAGCATCTGATACCAGCCGACGATGCTTCTTGTCCATTCCGAAAAGAAAATACAGTACAAAACCTAGAACAGGCAAGAAAATCAGCACCATGAGCCACGCGAGAGTCTTTACCGGATGCCTGTTTTCGCCTATCACAAGCACAATGGTGCTCAGCAGAATGAGACCAAAAAGAACTTCTAGCCAGACGCTCATGCCCTACCAGGTTTTCGGATCCATCTTGTCGTAGTCGCGAAGATCATTGAACATTGTGACGATGAACATTACCGCCAGGATGAGAATAATGCCCACGGCTACTATGTCAAGGGCGCTCAACGTTGTGGTAAAGCCACAAATGGCAATATCAGTAGAGAATTCTCGAAGTGGCCTTATGAAAACAAACAGAGTATTGACTATCATGATAATAAGCCTGAACTCCGTAGGTCCAAGTTTGGCATAGGTCAGCTTGAATTCATGCTTGAGATGTGCATTGATGCTAACATTGATAGTCAACAGCAAGTATAGCACAAGAATACATAACGCAAGCGAAAGATGCATCAGTGAGGATAGACCAGCACCAAGGAACATAAGACTTTCATTAATGCCGTCCAGCATATGGTCAAGATAGTAGCCATAAATAGGCCGCTGGTGCTTGCGTACTCTCGCAAGAGTACCATCCAAGGAATCGCCGAACCAGTTGACAACAAGTCCGAAAGAGGACAACCAAAGATAATTGATATTGTATGTGGACAATACAAAGCCCACCGCAATAATTACTGCTCCCACGAAGCCCACAGCCGATAGCATATCAGAAGAAACCCACTTGGGCATCCTCTCTGCCATCCATACAAGAGCCTTTTTTTCTGCCGCATTTAGCAGCGATGTCTGAATTCTTGTCGCTTGTTTTGTTTCCATGCCCGCGAAGATACGAATTATTTTCTTTAGAAACCAAATATGACTATATTTGTCTACCATTACACATTAAAACAACTCATAATGAAAACAAAGTATTCTGGCACTCAGACTGAAAAGAATCTGATGGAAGCTTTCGCCGGTGAATCACAGGCACGCAACAAGTACACCTATTTTGCATCCAAGGCCAAAAAAGAAGGATATGAGCAAATCGCTGCTCTCTTCCTGAAGACAGCAGACAACGAAAAAGAACACGCAAAACTCTGGTTCAAGGAGTTGAATGGAATCGGTAACACGGCGGAGAATCTTTCCGCAGCAGCAGAAGGCGAAAATTATGAGTGGACCGACATGTATTCCGGATTCGCTGATACTGCTGAAAAAGAAGGATTCCCTGAGCTTGCAGTCAAGTTCAGACTTGTCGCCGCGATTGAGAAACACCACGAAGAGAGGTATAGGGCTCTTCTTAAGAATGTCGAGACTGCAGCAGTATTTGCCAAGAGCGAAGTAAAGGTATGGGAATGCCGCAATTGCGGGCATATCATCGTAGGGACATCAGCCCCAGAGGTTTGCCCTACATGTAACCACCCACAGTCTTATTTTGAGCTCAATTGCGAGAATTATTAATTGATTCAGGCATTTCAATGATTCGAAGATTTCTCGCGATTCTTTCCGTATCGACATTCTTCCTATTAAGCCTTAACGCTCAGGAGAAAGTAGGGTTCGGAAACGGGACTCTTGAGGTTACGCCGATGAACGGACATGCGGTCCGCATCAGATACAGCGAAGGGCTGGACCTCCATCTCCCGGAATTTTCATACATAGAAACGACAAGCGTCAAACACAGCAGTTTTACAAGTGCGGATGGGACAATGACTATCCGCACCGCAGAATACAGTGTGAAAGTAGACCCATCCGAAGGCACAGTTTCAGTAATTGACCGCACTGGAAGCAAGGTTTTCTGTGCCGACAAGCATAGTCTTGTTAGGGAAAAGCTCTACGACATGGACGTATTCAGCGCAAGTGTTGACGTAAGGACAGCTGATGGCGAGTACCAATATGGACTGGGGCAGTTTCAGGACGGATACACCAACGTGCGCGGACTCACAAGACGTCTGACCCAGGTCAACACCCAGATCTCTCTTCCGATGTACGTTTCAAGCAAGGGATATGGTCTGCTATGGAACAATCTCGGACGCACCGACTTCAATCCTCCGCAGATGACCATTCCTCTGACCCGTGTGGAGGATAGCGACACTGGCACCCAGACTGTGGACATCACCACCACGACCGGCGGACGTCGTGAACTCCGTACAGGAAGCCGATTTACCGCGGAAATTGATATTCCTAAGAGTGGGAAATGGTCTCTTATCCTGGACTGCGGACGAACGATGGCCAGAAGGCACAGTCTTCTCATTGACGACAAACCTGTATTTGACCTTAGAAATCTATGGCTTCCGCCTACTTGCTCTGCCATAGTGTATCTTGAAGCAGGAAAGCATAGCATCACTGCCGATATGGAAAAGGATGATACACCTACATTGGGACTGCGTATGGATGACGGAACCACAGTACTATCTTCGCCCGTAGCGGATGCGGTAGATTATACCGTATTCGTAGGTACAGCCGATGAGATTGTTTCATCCTATCGCACGCTCACAAGGGAGATTCCAATGATGCCGCAATGGGCGCTAGGATATATTCACTGCCGCGAGAGGTATCACAGTTCCGAAGAGATTATCCGCAATGCTGAGACTTTCCGCGAGAAGCAGATTCCTTTAGACCTTATCGTACAGGACTGGCAGTGGTGGGGAGATACTGGCTGGAACTCCATGGTTTTTGATTCCAAGAACTACCCGTCACCGAAAGCCCTTACGGATAGTTTGCACGACATGAACACGCGACTTATGCTCTCCGTATGGTCCAAGATAGACAAGAGTTCCGATCTTGGAAAGCAGATGCTTGACAAAGGCTGCTACATTCCTGACACTGACTGGATTGACTTTTTTAATCCGGATGCAGCACAAGCCTATTGGAGCAATTTTAGCAACAGGCTTCTCAAACCGTTCGGCATCGATGCATGGTGGCAAGACGCCACAGAGCCGGAGAATGACGACCTGGTGGGAAGAATGGTAGCCAACGGCACCATGCACGGAGAACTGGTGCGCAACTGTTACCCGCTGCTCGTAAGCAAGACTGTTTATGAGGGTCTTAGGAAGGATAGTCCTGAGCGTAGAAGCATGATACTTACCAGGAGTGCATTCCCTGGCATGCAGCGCTATGGAGCGGCTACATGGTCTGGAGACGTGGGCAATGATTGGAATACGCTCAAAACCCAGATAAGTGCAGGACTCGGTATGATGGCAGCAGGACAGGCATGGTGGACATACGACGCAGGTGGATTCTTCCGGCCAAGGAACCAATATACCGACAAAGACTATATTGAGAGGATGCTCAGGTGGGTTCAGACAAGCGTATTCCTTCCTCTGATGAGAGTACATGGCTACATGAGTGATACTGAGCCTTGGCACTACGGTGCAGAAGCGGAGCAGCTATTCAAGAATGCTGTACAAATGCGTTATAGACTATTGCCTTATATATACAGCTGGGCTGCAAAAGTCTCTTTCGAAGGTAACACATTCATGAGACCGCTCATCTTTGACTTTCCTCAAGATACCCGCGCACTCGAGCAGAGGATAGAATATATGTTCGGAGATGCTTTTCTCGTATGTCCAATCACTGAAGGCGGAATACGCATCACAGAATGCTATCTTCCAGAGAATAAAGCAGGATGGTATGACTTCAGAGACGGAAGACATTATTCAGGAGGCAGGTACATAAGGACATCTGTTGATATGAATGCTATACCAGTATTCGTCAGAGCCGGCTCAATTGTGCCTATGGGAGAAGACGTTCAATATGCCGCTGAAAGCATGGGGGGCACACTTGACATACACGTATATCCGGGAGATGACGCCTCATTCACTCTCTACGAAGATGCAGGAGATGACTACGCATACGAAAACGGCGAATCGTCCACCATCACTTTCAAATGGAACGATTCTCGCCGAACTCTTGAGATAGGCGCTATAAAAGGCTCTTACGCAGGAATGCCGGCCACTCGAACCATAAAGGTCACCGTAGGTGACAGTACCGAGGAGATATCTTACAGCGGAAGAAAAGTCAAAGTTAGATTCTGATTATCTGATATTCACGCTGCCAAAGCTGCAGTTTCCCTCAAGATAAACCACAGGGGCAAGTTCTGTATGGACTATGCCCCTTTTATCTTCTATCTCACCAAAAGAAGCATTCGCATTTATAACCACCTTGACACTTGGAGGCAGAAGAATTTGTGTGCCTGCAAAACTACAGTCTAGCCTTATCACGCAGTCTTCTCGGATGATGGCATTTCTGAGATCCAGCTGAAAAGAAGCGAAACTAACTTTCACGTCAGCACCTTCAAACACATCCCCATCTACAGCTGCCTGCTTCTCACCGAATGCCGTTTCATACTTTCTTACATTTTTACCGTCACGACTAATCTGCTCTGCGGCAAACAATTCTTTTTGCTCGCGAAATCTATTGGCAAAAATCAGTGACAGACCAATTACCAGCATCAAACATGCAAGCACAAGTTTCCAAAACGCTCCCCAGTCAATAATGCCCCGAACACCCAGCAGAAGAAGTACACCAACGGCAATCCCTATCATTGGTCCAGCTTTATCCTTCTCCCTCCCCAGAGCCACAACAGAAGGAATAATTATCAGAAGCGTCCACCAGCCACGAAAAAAGAAGGAATTGATATGAATGAAACCCAGAATGTCCAGAATCCACAATACGGCAATAGCAATCAGAACTATGCCCCACACATATTTAGAAGAATTCTTCATAACCACAATAACAAAAGTTACGCAAATATAGCAATAATTTCAATATGGAAACAAATGCTTTAAATAGATAGGATTAACTTTTTTCGTATATTTGCACCTTAAAAGGTGGGGCGATCTGCCGCTCAATATGAGAGGAAAGTCCGGACAGGAAAGGGCATCCCGCTGCGGAAACCGCAGGTGGAGGTAACTTTACGCAAGCCGTAACAGAAAATTACAACCTCTTTCGGAGGCAATGGTGAAAACGCGAGGCAAGAGCTCACGACACCGGGCAGCGATGTCCGATGGGTACGGCACCGGGACCTGCAAAACCAAATATACTGGCAATTTGAGGGCTGCCCGCCCGATGACAGGGGGTAGGTTGCGAAGATAAATGGCAGAACAAAACAGAAACCGGCTTACGGCTCCACCTTTTCCTTTTTGATTTTACTCATAGCCTTCTCGCGTCTGACGTCTTTTCTTGAAGCGAACTTCTCTGCGAACTCATCTTTCAGAAGAGGAAAACGCTCCCGCATCAGATTTACGATATGCTTCACATAAGGCTCCTTATGCCTGTCTCTCTTGTCAGCATACATCTCATTAAAACCAACTAGTATTCCAGTCTCCTCTACGTCCGAAAACTCGTCATTAACGGCAGTACCGAACATTTTCATAGTAGGAGAGCTATTCATGTATGTGTTGATAAGAGGAGGGATGCTTGTCCCAAGACTTCTTACAGCATTCTTAAGATTGCGATAATCACTCTTGAAATCATCATCCTTAAGGATAAGATCAAGCAGACGTCCGTCAATATGAGGCATTTCAAGCTTATACGGACGCACAAGCTGATCTTTATCCGCGAAATGCTTCCAAAGGAAATGAATGATAAGATCCCGACAGGAGCGGTCATATTCCGGATACATGGTCATCTTTCCAAACAGATAGACTATACCAGGATGCTGCATCATCACAGCGCCAATTCCATCCCATAGATTATCAAGAGCAAAAATAGCCTTAGCACCAGCCTTTGAACTCTGATATTCAGGAGTTACGAAGGAGCGGCCGAGCTCAATGACATGCGGAAGGTAATCCCTTATAAACACGTCCGAAAAATGGAACATGTGAGACGTAGCAAGATGCGGCTGACCATCTTCCTTTATCTTGACATCTGGGCCTAAAATAAACCTATAGCCACCCAACATAGACTCGGATTCCGGATCCCAAATTATAATCTGCTTGTAGGGCTTTTCCATGAGATCAAACTCATCAAGGTCTGCTTCAAGACCCGATCCTCCCCCTGCTTCACGAAATGAGACCTCACGAAGACGTCCAACCTCCCTGACCACATTGGGAGCATCGAAAGCATCCACCACATATATCTCGTTTCCGGCCTTGTTGGTATTACAAAGCTTCTTATCCGGAGTAAGCTCAGCCTTCAGCAAGCTCACATCCACTGGGTCTATTATTTTCTGCATATCAGAGTTCATATACTTTTTTTCTCACATGAGCCGCCCATTGTAGCGGAGTTCTGCTAGAGTCAAATGTTTTAGCAGGAATCGGCTTGCCGAATATAATGGTAAACTGAGAGTTCCGGGCTCTATAAAGTTCGTCTGGCAGTAAGAACATCGCCAGATTAGTCTTAAGCCGGAAAATCTTGCACAGCCGTGCCACCAGATAGAACCTGTTGGAATTACGTCCAATAAAATGCACCGGCACGATAGATCTTCCTGTCTCCCGGCTTTTCATAATAAAAGTCTTGGTCCACGCTCTATCCTGAATCACCCCGTCAATCTTTCTCGAGCAGAGCCCAGCAGGGAAAATAACCATCTGCTCATCTGAGCGGAACGCCTGATCTATCAGAGAAGGAAGATTACGCGACTGACTTCCTTGTACGTTGATAGGCACGCACAACGGAGCAAGAGGCTTGATAAACATAAGAAAGTCATTAACAAGAAGCCTAACACTACCGAAATTACGTCCCACAATGGAAGCAAGAGCAAGACCGTCCACTCCACCAAGTGGATGATTAGAGGCGAAAGTATAAAGAGAGCCATCATTTGGCACATTCTCCAGCCCACGCACCGTCATCTCCACATTAAGTTCCTTGATAGTATTAGTGCAGAACTCCACCCCATCTCCACTTTTAGCGATGATGGAATTCATGAAATCCTGATGAATAAACCTCCTAAGAGCATTTACCAAGAAGGTCGGAATTTTCTTTCCTCCGAATTTCTTGGCAATGACTTCATTAACATCAATCAGACGTTTCTGATCAAGTTCAGACATATATCCGGGTTTTAGCTGGACAAATATAACAAAAAATCAGGCCACACGCTCCGCAGAAAGATCATAGTCATCCGCAGCAGTTATCCTTACCTTTATAATATCACCCACGTGAACATCCCCAGACAAGTCCTTAACGAGTATTTCTCCGTCCACTTCAGGACTCTCAAACTCACTGCGGCACACCAGCGTTCCGTCCACGATATCATCCACAAGCACATCCACCACCGTTCCCACACGAGAATTATTGTATTCAAGGGAAATCTCCCTCTGAAGTGACATGAGTTCGTCCAGTCGCCTGTCCTTCTCCTCCTGACTGATATCGTCCTTAAAATGAGATGCATCGAAGGTTCCCTCCTCTTCCGAGTAGGTAAATGCGCCAAGCCTTTCGAACTTGGCCTCCTTAACGAAATCAAGAAGTTCTCGAAATTCCGCTTCAGTTTCGCCAGGATGCCCCACTATCATCGTAGTTCTCAGCACAATACCCGGCACTTTTGCCCTCATCCTTTCTATCAAGGCTCTGGTTCCAGCGCCATCAATACTACGATGCATCCTCGAGAGCACTTCGTCTGAAATATGCTGAAGAGGAATATCCATATACCGGCACACTTTAGGATTGTTGGCCATGCTGTCTATGACATCCTCAGGGAAATCAGCGGGATAGGAATAATGGATGCGAAGACGCTCCACTCCCTCCACCTTGGAGAGTTTTTCAAGAAGTTCTCCAAGAGCTCTTCTGTGATAAATGTCAAGACCGTAGTATGTAGTATCTTGAGCAATGATTATCAATTCCTTGACTCCATCAGCAGCAAGTTCCTCAGCCTCCTTCACCAGCACTTCCTCTGGCACGGAACGATGCGCACCTCTGATATAAGGAATAGCACAATAGGAGCAGCGCCGATCACATCCCTCGGATATCTTCAGATACGCATACGAAGCCTTGGAGCGAAGCCTCCGATGCCCCACATGACACCCATCTGCCCCAAGGAACTTGGCAGCAGCATCCAAGTCTTCGTCACGTGCCCCGAACCAGGCATCCACCTCTGGTATTTCCTCTTTCAGCTCATGACTATAACGCTGGGACAAGCATCCAAGCACCACCACAGCACCTACATCTCCGGATTTCTTACGTTCCACCGCCTCAAGAATAGCCTGAATAGACTCCTCCTTGGCATCCCCGATAAACCCACATGTATTTAGTAGCAGGAAGTCCACTGGAGCATCGTCCTCCACTATAACGAAATCATCTGCCGGCAGCGAAGCCAGCAGATGCTCTGTATCCACAGTATTCTTAGAGCACCCTAAGGTTAGAACTCTAATCGTCTTTTTCTGTGCTCTCTTCATCTTCATTCACGAAATCCAAAGAAGCGTACTTCACTATCTGATCGTACCAGTCAAGAACCTTGCGCATGTGCGAGAGGTAGAACCTATCAGCATCATAGTTCGGGATAGCCTTAGCGAAAAAGTCAAGGACCACATTATCAGCAGCCTTGGCACATGGAGCCTGTGCGTCACCCGCAGCAGCCTTTACGGCAAGGAATACATCGGAGAGTTTCATCTCTCCCTCGCTAGTATAGATAGCTATATCAGCGAGAGTAGTGATTCTGCTAGAACCGGTAAAAACCGTTCTCTTGCCATCAGCAAGATTCTCGGCGACAGCACCATTTCTTGCCTGAGCGACATATCTAAAAAGTCCGTGCTGCCCGGACACTGAAAGAATTCTTCTCAAATCTGTTTTCATATCTTTTTCAATTTTAACATCAAATCATCCAACTTAGCATACAGACTCTCCCTATCCGAGTCATTCTCCACCACGAAATCCGCACGCGAAAGATCAAAATGCTGCAACACGTCTCGCTGCGCCACTTTAGGATTTCGCTCAAGCCTTGTTCGCCTATCTGCGGTGACAATGAGCACCATATCATACAAGCAGTCAAACATTCTCTTCTCCAATGCCACAGCGGACTCAATGACCACGAGCGGAGCTACGGCATTCTCCTTCTTCCAAGCCTTGATATCAGCAACCACATAAGGATATACTATGGCCTCCAACATCTCACGTTTGGCATCATCGGAAAAAATCACACCGATATTCTCCCATTTTATGCCGAGTCTCTCCTCTATGCTGCACTTAAGCCCCGGAACAAGAGAATACAACATCTTCGTGCGCGAGTCGCAGTCATATACTGGAACGCCAGCCTGACTGAAGTACCTGCAAGCCTCAGACTTACCGCTACCTATTGGACCTGTAACAAGAAGAGTACGCATCATATTAATTGATAAGGCAGTCCACCACCTCCGGTTCCATAGAACAACTTATCACAGACGATGAAAGGCCGCTTACTTTCACCACACAACGCCCGGTAAGAGAGTTCGCAAAATCGCCGTAATCCACATAGAATGAGGCATTCAGGCTTGGATCCACCGAGAGCGGGAAAGCACATCTAAGCACCACCTCCGCCGTAGACGGAAGCACTGACATTGACACATTTGATGGCACATGGCGCGTCTCAATCTTTACTTCCCTACGCAGTTCCACATAGCGAGTCACTGAAATCGAATAATTCACCGATTCATCTGACAGTCTTAGTGCTTTCGGCACCTCAAGACGAACAGTACCATGTACATCTGCATCTACATCGTAAAGCTCTACTGGTTTAGTCAGCACTTGAACCACATTCTCAAGCCTTGAAGGCTCCCCATACACATATACTGAATCCGGATACACGGACATAGGCGAAATCGCCATATATTGAGACTTGAAATCTATAGAACTGACACTAACGACACGCACCTTCTTGCAACTTACAGATGGGAATATGAAGGTCAATGCGTCGGAGACAAAAGACTCCACGGTGACACCGTCACCGAAAATATCAGTTGAATACTTATATAGCGAAGAGGACGGAATAGAATACCTATCCTCTCCTGAATACTTGAAATCTGAGGGGGAAAAAGTTACTTGTACAGGTCTTTTATGTCTCAGAGCCAACATGATATGCCTGAATCCAGACGCGCGCAACTGTACAGTTACTGTAGCGTCAGAAGTAGACATCTCAGAATGCGCATCAATATTACTTTTCGCCAGCACAGGCACACTCACAAGTCCAACGTAAGAGCCAGATAGATTGTGAATAAGCCAAATGGCTGACGAAAGAAGGAAACAAAGAAGGAACTGTACCCAATTCTTTTTCACTACTTAGAGGCAGTGGTATCCTTATTGATACAAGACTTGTCTACGCGAATCTTGACATCCCCGTCCACCTTGATAAGTACAGAAGTCTCATCAATGTCAGCGATGGTTCCATATATTCCGCCAGCGGTAATTACCTTGTCGCCCTTGGCAAGAGCCTTACGCATCTCTTCAATAGCTTTCTGCTGCTTCTTCTGCGGTCTAATCATGAAAAAGTACATAACAGCAAAGATGAGCACAAACATCAATACCATGCTCCAAAGTCCGCTACCTGCCTGCTGTTGCGCAGTAGTTTGCAAAATAGTAGTCAACATTTAATCTTGTTTTAATTGTGATTATTAATAAGCTTATCCAGAAGTCCATTCACAAACCCACTGCTATCAGGGGTACTATAATACTTCGAGATTTCAACATATTCATTTATTATTACCCTCACCGGAGTCTGAGGAAAAGCCTTAGCCTCAGCCATACCGCACACTATCAAGGCAAGGTCGGTAGAACAAATGCGGTCGCGATTCCATTTCGGCGTAAGAGCCGCAATACTCTCGGAAAATGCCTCAAAGTTGAGATAAGCCGACCTTAATAGAGTAAACACGAAGGACTTGTCACTGCTTTTGGCTTCATTGCCAGGAAGTTCACTCGCATAGAGTGGTGGAAGAGACCACCTCTTACCTTTGCCAAGTTCCTTCACAGTGCGAACACACCAGCTCAACGCATAGCCAAGATCATCGTTCCAATATATGGACATATCCTCGAGAATATCATGTAATTCGGCACTGTCCTCAAACTCATGCTCGAATATCTTCACCCATAGAGAAGCGTCAGCCTCAAGGCCGGACACCTCTGAGTCCAGATAGTTACAAAAGTATTTCGACGCTCTAACACTCTCGTAAAGATGACGAAGGAACACATCGTATTGTTCCCAACTAAGTTTCTTTCTCTTAAGAAGTTTCTGGAAATCAGGATCTTCGTCAAGCAGTCGGGCTATAGAATTATCCACGAACTTCATATTTGGGTTAAGTTCTTCTTCCGTAGGAGTGAACTTATTCCTTGCAGCCTCTATTCTAGAAGAAGCCTCTGCTGTTAAAGGGCCGACCACAGAAAGCAGGAAGAGATAAAGATCTCTCGTGGATTCACATGCCATATCCAGCAGCGCTTCAGCCTCTTTCAGGGTCATACTTGGGTTTTCCGCATATCCGTAGACCGTTTTGAAGGCCTTTGTGCGAAGAATTCGTCTATTGAGCATCTTTTTGGACCAATATTCAAAAATTATCGCACAAAGATAACAAGTAATCCACAAATTATTCTAATTTTGCACTACCAAAATAACATTTTTTTCGCCGAGGCGAAATCCAAAATTTTTAATTATGTACAGAGACGATTTTGACAAGAAGCGGTTTGACAACCGCGAGGGAGAAGATATCTATTCCAAGCCCGTCAGGGCTGGCAAACGCACATACTTCTTTGATGTTAAGGCCACCAAGGACAACAAGGATTTCTTTCTTACCATCACTGAAAGCAAGCGCAGAAACGGAGCAGACGGCAATTTCTCTTACGACAAGCACAAGATTTTCCTTTATAAGGAAGACTTCGAGAAATTTGCGGAAGGTCTACAGGACGTCGTCACCTACATCAAGGATCAGTGTTTCGGCGGCGAGATTCCAGTAAGGGAAGAAACTGATTCTGAAATCAAGTTTGAAGACCTTTAATGGCTGCCATACTCCTCAAAGACATCACCATAAACGGTTCTCTTAAAGATTTACTCATCCGGGACGGCCGCATTTCCCAAATAGGCAAAGCCGGTGACAGTGTCGGGTGGGAGATATCAGGAGACATTGAGACAATGAACTGCTCCGGGATGGTTGCCATCCCGGGGTTTATCAATATGCATACCCACTCTCCAATGTCTCTAATGAGAGGCATTGGAGAAGATATCAAATTCCAGAGTTGGCTCAAAAAAATATGGGAGGTCGAGGAGAACCTTGACCACGACTATGTCTATTGGGCCACCAAACTGGCATGTCTGGAAATGATAAAGACAGGCACCACTACATTCAATGACCAGTACTGGTTCTTTGAGGACTCTGTGCGTGCTGCTACTGAAATGGGTATGAGAATCGCCACTGGGTACGATGTTATGGACAAAGGGGACCCCGGCGAGGCAGAAAGACAGAAAGATCAGTGCGAGCAGAAAAGTGCGCCATTTCTGAACGCATCAAATCCCAACCTCATCTACGAGATAGCATTTCATGCTGTATATTCCGTAAGCGAGAAGATGATGCTTTGGGTCAGCGATTTCGCACGAAAGCACGACCTGAATATCCATATTCATCTAAGTGAGACGCTCAAGGAGGTCGAAGACTGCAAAGCTACGCACGGAGGGCTTTCTCCTGTAGAGTATCTTGACAGTCTCGGCATATTGTCCGATAGGGTACTCGCTGCTCATACGCTATGGGTCAGCCCGAAAGACATAGAGATACTCGCCAAAAGAGGGGTTCACTGCATACACAACATCAACTCCAACGCCAAGCTTGCCTCCGGCTATCGTTTCCCATATAACGAGTTACGGGATGCCGGAATCAACGTCTGCATAGGTACAGACGGATGTGCCTCGTCCAATAACCTTGACATTCAGGAAGCGATGAAGACCTCAGCGCTGTTCCAAAAGGCATGGCGGGACGACCCGTCCGCACTACCTATTCCAGAACTCATGGATATGGCAACTATCAATGGTGCTAAAGCACTACGTCTGGATGCAGGCCGAATAGAAGAAGGTGCTATCGCAGACATAAGCATCGTGGATACAGACAACTCATTCTTTCTCTCTCATGGGTCGTTTCTGGCGAATTTCGTGTATTCAGCACATTCGGACTGCATAGACTCCATCATCTGCAATGGTCGATTCCTAATGAGGCATCGTGAAGTGGAAGGAGAGAAAGAAATTCTTAGGGAAGCGAGACGAGTACTCAACAAAATATAAATCTGCAACCCATATCTATCAAATACAATGGAAGATAAGAAAAGTTATATAACACGTATTCAGAAATGTGCCGATTATATCCAAAGTGTCGTCGGCACAGAAAAGCCACTCGCCGCCATCGTACTTGGAAGCGGACTTGGCAAACTTGCCGACATGATTCAGGACAAGATCACAATCCCCTACTCTGACATCCCCGGATTCCCAGTGTCTACAGCAGTAGGACACAAAAGCAATTTCATATACGGCAAACTTGGTGGGAAGACAGTGGTTGCCATGCAAGGAAGATTCCACTATTATGAAGGATATCCGATGGAAGACGTCACCATAGGCGTAAGAGTGATGAAACTCCTGGGAGTAGAATACATCTTTGTATCCAATGCGGCAGGCGCGTGCAATCCTGATTACAAAGTCGGAGACCTGGTCATCATCAGGGACCATATCAACATGATCCCCAATCCGCTTATCGGTCCCAATCTTGAGACATTCGGAGAGCGTTTCCCGGATATGACTTGCGCTTATGACCTCCAACTTCAGTCACTTGCAGAGGGCATCTGCAACGAGATAGGAATTCCAGCGATGAAAGGCGTATACCTCGCAAGCACTGGACCGACATACGAGACTCCGGCAGAAGTACGATTCTTCCATTCTATTGGGGCAGACTTGCTAGGTATGTCAACTGTACCGGAAGTAATTGTGGCTCGCCACTGCGGACTCAAAGTTTTCGGAGTATCCGTTGTTACCAACATCTCCAATATCCTTAACGTTGAGAAGAATTTTAACGATGGCAACGACGTCGTAAAGCAAGCTGATCAAGCATCAGAACGCATGACAGAACTCTTCTCAAGAATGATTGCTGCACTATAGTTATACTGAGTAACTATCCCTACGAAAGATCGCGACAGAAAAGGCTGCTCAGGGCATCACTTACTGGCAAGCATTAGGCTTGCTATTTCATCTTGATGTCCTGAGCACCGTTGCTTTCATCCTTGCCGATGACTGGAAAAGAGCAGCCATCAACGTTACTGTAGGAACAGTTCTTTGTCTGGAAGACTCCGTAGGCATGGCCGATAAAGATGCCCACAGCCCCTGTTCCGACATCCGGGATGTTTTCTATCTTGCCTCCGAAATGGACTCTTTCGTGACTACCTACGGCATAGCCATACGCGCCACCGACAAAATTGTTTTTCTTCCCGTGGACAGTGCCATAGGCGGAGCAGTTCGTGATCCTGCCGCCGGCTCCGACAGTGCCCACAAGACCACCGATATGTACCTCTTTTTCATACGTGGAATTAATCTCGGCATAGGACGTACAGTCCATGACATTTGCGAACGCAAGTCCAGCCACGCCACCGGCATGGAAATCGTTCCCGCTCTCTGACTGATCCTGATTACTCACTGTAACAGTGCCTCTGACGGTACAATTGGTTATAGTATTATCATGCTCATTGTTGAAAGAGATGTCCCCAATCAGTCCTCCAGCTGCCACTGACATAGGCCTTGAGGTTGAAGTTGGTGCAGGAGCATTGACTGTCACATTGACATCCGCGCGACAGTTGATTATGCTTGGATCACCGGATCCTACGATTCCTCCGGCACAATATGCACTTGCCACTACTCCATCAACCCTACAATTCATAATGTCGGTGAATGAAGTGAAGCCGACAAGGGCCCCGGCATCACGGCCTCCGGTTTTAACATCAGCGTTCCTTATGGTAAGATTACTCACAACCGATTTTTCCGTGGAACTTGTACCGCTAAGCCAATAGAACAGACCTGCATATCCAGCGCTCACATCCACCTTCAGATTGATGATGCTCTTTCCGTTTCCTTCCAGACGCAGATGAGGGAAATGAGTTGAATTACCGATAGGTGTCCACGGCTTACTTGCAAGGTCTATGTCTTTCATCAACTTAA
>ERZ808274.484-NODE-484-length-19645-cov-8.276825_pt1 | contig 19645 bp, 27 predicted proteins | sample MGYA00521277_ERZ808274 | MGnify/ENA primary metagenome ERZ808274 (study PRJEB31516, sample SAMN03275597) | gut metagenome | biome: mammalia-associated habitat; material: feces | host: Papio cynocephalus | place: Kenya | collected 2012-07-28 ... | reverse complement strand
GACCACCTTCGCCGGGTCTATCTTCATGCGGATCGGCTCGTCGCTAAAGGGCATCTTGATCATATCCTGCCTCCTTCAATAGTTCCCGGACCGGCTTCGTGACGATATCCGAGGCCTGTGGGTTGCCGTCGCCGTCTGTAAACGCCAGCTGAAGCCGGGCAGAGCATCCGGGGTCCAGCTGCATCGCGTCGGCGAACGGAATGACAACCAGAAGGTGCGTCTCGTCGATGACCGTCGGGGCATATTCAAAAAACTTTCGCCCCTGCCGCAGCCAGAACTGAAGCTTCGCCGCCTTTGTCAGCTCTGCACCGGTCACCTCGACCGATAAACTGTTCCGGATCTTCTCGCGCATCAATCACCGCCTCCATCCATGAATGTCACAAACGGCTCGAGCCGCTTGATATCCGCCGCCGAAAGCTTCAGGTCGAGAGCCAGGCTCAGCTCGATGGGCTCTGCGGTGTCAAAGTCTGACACGTCAAAATCGTTGAGCTCGTCTTCAGATTTTCCCTTCGCCAGCTCCGCGCCGTAGAACTCCAGGTGCGGGTTCACGCGCGTGGCCAGCATCGCGACCTTGTAGGCCTGCCGAAGCGGCAGGTCCTGGTTTACAAGCTTCTGAAGCGGCTGCGCCGCAAGTACAATGTCATATAGTCTCATTTTGTCCTCCTTATCCGACGGCCGTGCCGTTGACTGTCAGTTTGCCGCTGGAGTTGCACGCCAGCGTGCAGTATCTGTAACTGCTGTAGTAGATCAAAATGCTTGTAGCAAGTACCTTTACAGCGCCGGAACCGGCTGTGCCGATGGTAAAGCCAGCACCGGATGGTGTAAGGGTGTTTCCGCTAAGCTTGAGCGTATAGCTGCCGCTTTTGAGCTGTGAGGCCGACACGTCCGCCCACTTGACGGCGTAGTTTGTCGAGCTGTTTTTGGTGAGCACCTGATCGGTCGAGCCGCCGGTTGGCAGTGGGTTCGACGGCGTGGCCCATTTGACGGAGTAGTTGGTCGAGCCGCTCTTGGTGAGCACTTGACCGTCTGTGCCGCCCGCAGGCAGCGAATTCGGCGCGTCCGCCCACACGGCGTCGTAGTTCGTTCCGGTGTTTTTCTTCAGATACTGGCCCGCTGTGCCGCCAGTTGGAAGCGTCCCGGTGACAGTGCCCCATTCAAGGGCGTAGTCGACGGCACTCTTTTTCCGCAGCACCTGCCCGGCCGTTCCACCTGCGGGTACCTGATGGAGATCGCCCCATTTGAGGGAATAATCGGTCGTGCCGTTTTTAAGCAGGACCTGCCCATCCGTGCCGCCGGTCGGGATCTCGTGCGAGACCGAGCCCCACTCAACATCCCAAGGGGTGGGACTCTTTTTCCGCAGGACCTGCCCGGCAGTGCCGCCCGCGGGGAGCTGATGCAGATCGCCCCACTTGACGGTGTAGTCGGTCGTGCCGTCTTTCAGAAGCGCCTGTCCATCTTCGCCGCCAGCAGGGAGTTCGTGCCCGCCGTCATTTCCGCCGCTGGGGTTGCCGACGGCGTAGGCTACGACGTAGGTGCCGGACTCGGAGTCCAGCATGACGCGGTCGCCGACGGCGAGCTTTGCCGACGTGTTGCACTTATAGTGCTTGTCAGTTGCCTCTTCCTGCCCATCAAAAATGAGCGTCACGCCGTCTTCGAAGATCCCCGCGATCGTCGCCATGCGAATTTCTACGCTTTCCTGCTGCTCTGCGGCAGTCGTCATTTCGTCCATTATGCGATCACCGTCCTTTTCGCTGTGTGCGTCATGAGTTCACCGGGGCTTAAGCGCAGCTGCCAGCCGGTCTCTTCGTAGATGCCGCCGAACTCCGGGCAGTCGATACTCAGAACGTCGCCCACGCCGTGCCCGCCCTGCGGCAGCGAGTAGAACGTGATCGTCCGGGTACCGAGCTGGGACTGGAAGCAAAGATCGTCCACGTAGGCTTGCAGCGCCTCCTGCGAGGCAATGTTGTCGACCTTCACCACCTGCGTGACGCGCTGGCCGCGCTTGAAAATGGAGATGGAGCTCGACGGACTGTTGTTTTCGGCTCTGGCCACCAAGGGCGCTTCCAGGTCGGGGTTGCTGCAAATGGCGACAAAGACGTTCGGCGCGTCGAAGATGTCCTGCTCCTGCGACATATCGCGCGAGACCGGAGAAAGAAGCCGGATGTCCGCGCTCGAGTAGCGCCAGCGGATATTGGCCGCGTTGGGGTTCGTCTTCGGCTCCAGGTGTCCGATGCCGCTGCCGTCAAACCACACAGGCTTGTAGTTGATCTCGCCGAGCAGCTGGTTGCAGATCGTGAGATAGTCCGTACCCTCCTGCCAGTCCTCGCGGTCTGTCTGGAGAGTTTCGCTTGTGGGCATTGCGATCACGAGGCCAATGCCGGCCTGCGTCATGAGCTGCTGCACGGCGGTGATGTAATTCGTCCCAGCGGCGAGGTGCAAAATGCCCTCCGTCTTGATCGTCTGGATCATCCAGCTGCGGTCGTAGGCGTCCAGCCGGAGGAAGTGCCCCTGCGCGCCGATGGTGTCCGAGTATGTCGTGATGCGGTACACGCCGAGGGGGTACTCCTGCCCGTCAAGCTCCAGCACAGGCTGGAGCTCGTCGGAAAGGTATTCGACGTCGGGGTTGTGCATAAATGTCCCGCCGAGGCTTCCCATGATGTTGCCGGATGCGTCGACGAGCACATCGGGCGCAGAATCCTTCAGCCAGCGCAGCTCCGAGTATTTCGCGCCGCGCCGCAGCACGTCCACGCGGTAAGATACCTTGTGCGTCATAGCGTCACCTCGTCATCGTAGTCGATTTGCTCGACGGTAAAATTGAAGACGTTCAAAAAGCCGTCGTGCTGCTTGGGAAGGCTCGTGATGTAGCCGATGACCATGTCGCCCTGCGGCGTCTTGGCGCAGACAAGCTTGCCGACGAGGTTCATCAGCTGCCGCACCTGACCTTCGTCCGTCAGCGCCGCCGTGATACTCAGCGCATCCGTCCCGGAGTCTACCTCAACCGCGACAGGGTAGTACGCGCCGGAGAGCTGCAAAAGCTCCACTTGCCGCGATACGGTCCGTGCGGTCTGCCGGTGCTGGCTGTCGGAGTACGGAAGCAGGAGCGTCAGGCCGGTGTCCAAGTCTGACACCTGATGCACCTCTGCCCGCACGTCGACCGTGGCCGCTGTGGACAGGCCGTAGTTGCTGGAATCTGCGTAGCAGCCGCGCACCTGATACGTCGTGCTGCCGGAAGACAGCTCGTCGGTGTACTGCGTCTGCGTGAGCTTTGCGATGGGCTTTCCGTTGCGGTAAACCAGATAAAAGTCGTAGCTCCCGGAGGTCTGCCAGTTGAGATCCGCCACGCTGGAAGCCTGCACGGTGAGCGTAATGCTCGCGCCCGGCGTATTGGTGACAGGCAGCGCCGCCGCGCCCCAGTCTGACCACATGCCGTACTGATTCTGCACGCGCACGCGCACCGTGTGGCTGCCGTCGGTGAGGTATGCCGGGCTTGTCCACGTCTTTTCCGTGCCGTAGTGCGTGCCGCCGGATAAAACACCGTCCAGCTCCACCTGATACGCCTCCTGCTCGGAGGTCTGCCAGCTGATGGACGGCCGCGGCCCGGTGGATTTGATCTGAATGGCGGGCGTAGATGGTGCGGCAATGACCACGATTTGAGCGGCTTCGCTCCACTCGCCCGCAACACTGTCTGTGTTATATGTCCGGACGCGCCAATACTTTACAGCGGTCGTCAATGTTCCTGCCGGGCAGAGCCACTGTGTTTCTGCTCCGGTAACGGTGGCCAACGTCTCCCACGTGCTCCCATCCGCGCTTTTTTGGAGGTCGGCTTTCGTCTGCGCGGTGTTGGTCTCGATGATGTGCGCCCACTGGAAAAGCGTGTCCGCCTCACCGTCGACCACGGTGCTCTGCGGGGATAGGTTTTTCGCCGTGGAAGTAACTTCTACGGTCGAAAGCGTTGCCCAGTCGGAGGTCACGGTATAGCCGCCCTCTGCGGTAGCGACGACCTGCCACTGAATCTCGTCGGCGGTGAATGTTCCGCCCGGGACCGTCAGACTTTTCGCCGAGCCTGCAACGCTGATCTCATGGACGGTCCCGGAAGAACCGGCCCGCCAGCGGAAGGTTGCGGCTGTCTGCGGAACGGACACATAGACGCCCGCATCATATTTCGAGGTTTGCTGTGTGATATCCCAAGAGAAGACCGTCGGCGAATTTTTCGCGGCGTATCCGGACGCCGGGGACATATCCCGAAGAACGGGCCCCCTTACGGTGAACGTCGTCCATGCTCCGGTGACTGCGTCACCTGCATTTGTTGTTCCTGTAATGCGGACGTCGATTTGGCCGACGGGGAAGGTACCGGCGGGAACTATGCCTTCGTTTGTCGCATAGGCCGCAACTGAATGGACAGTCGTGCTCCCGCTTGCACGCCATTGCAGCGTTGCGGACACAAGGTCTACGTCGACAAAAGAGTCTGCATCCGTCCAATTTCGCCATTTGAATATCGTAGACGAAGCGGCGTTTGCACCGTATCGCGTGTCGAGATCTTTGATCGTCGGAATCAGGTTGCTGTCGCTGACGCGAACTTCGACGTAGGGCTTCTGGGAGTACCGCGTCGTGCCGAGCACAAGATTCGAACCGGCTTCGGCCAGAAGGCCGTACTGGAATACATCGCGGATGAGGTCAATGTCCGTTTCCGGGTAGACCGTGATATAGGCCGGGATATCGCCGTTATAGATGGTGGCATCGTTGATAACGGAATCGCTTGGCCGTGTGGCAAAAGTCACGGTATCGATGTCGAATTCTTCGCGTACAGCGGAGAAGGTGATTTTCCCGCGGGCGCTGGACGTCTCGATGTCAAATCCGGTCGCGTAAATGTAGGGTGTCAGGTTCGTGATCGCGCGGTATTTATATGCGTCCGGGAAACTGTCGAGCTTGATATACAAATGGTCGCCTGCGTCCCAGCGCACGGTGCTGCTGGAGCCGAAATGCGTGTTCGGGTTGTTGTAGCTGCATCCGGCGGACTCCACGCCGTAAAGCTTGAGTACAATTTCGGCCAATCACGTCACCCCCATTCTGGCCACTCGTCTCTGATTCTTCATGCGGCGGATGAAGTCGTCGATCTCGCGGATCTCGTTCGCCTGCACATAAAAGTTGTAGGTATCGCCGCCGGAGAGGCTGCGGCCCTCCTGATTGGTGCCGATGCGCGTACCCTGCGGCAGCCACACCGGTTCCGGTCCGTTCTCGCCGACCCACGTCACGCCGCCGATGAAGTTGTCCGTACCGGCCGCGTTCTGGTGCCACTTTCCGTCGGCCCCCATGTAGCCGCCCGTGCCGGTGTAGCCGACACCGGAGACGTAGCTCTGGCCGCTGGACAGTGCGCCCTTGTACTCGAGCTTCTGCATATTGCTCAGCTGGCCGCTGGATATATTGAGGCCGAGTGCGGTGCGGATCTTGTCGCCGTTCAGCGTCAGAAGGCCGACGAGCAGATTCGTCGTGTCCGCGATCAGCGCCATCGTCGTCGCGACCGGCGTAAGCGCCGCGTCCAGCCCCGGAAGGATAAAGTCGATCAGATCGCCCAGCGGGTCGAGGATATCAGACACCGAGGTCAGGATCGAGCCGAATTTGTCCACGATGGCCGTGTCCGTGAAGGACTTGCCGATCTTCTGGATAAAATCAGCTGTATCGCCAAGAGCTTCGGTCATGTACGGTGCGTACTCGGCAGAGATCTGCTTGGTGACGGCCTCCTGCGTCTTCAGGAGCTTCTGCTGCGCCGTGTCTGTAGCATTGAGTGCTTCGATGGCCTCGTCGTCCAGCACATAGCCCAGCTCGTGCGCCTCGTCGGCGTACTTCTTGAGCCCGGCGCTCCCGACCTCAATGAGAGGGTTCAGCTCCTGCGCGGACTCGGACATCAGATCCATCGCCAGCGCGTCCCGCTCAGACTGGTTGGACATCTGGCCAAGCGAGTCGATCACGTCGTAAAATACCGCGTCGGCACTGCGGAGGCTGCCGTCGGCGTTTTCAATGTTCACACCGAGTGAGGCAAAGGCGGCCGCCGTGTCCTCCGAGCCGTTCTGCGCCTCCTGCATCTTGTTCGTGACCTCCTTGAGGGAGTCCTTCACGCGATCATAGGAAACGCCGATCATGTCAGAGGCGTACTGGAACTCCTGGATCTGCTCGGTGCTTTGCCCGGTCACGCTGGCGAGCGTCTTGACTTCCTTCGCATACTCGGCGGACTCCTTCGTGATGGACATGAGCTTTTTCTCTGCTGATGTAATTGCCGCGACGAAGCCAGCAAACGCAGCCACACCAGCAACAGTTCCGAGCTTTACCTTGTTCAGTGCATCAAAAGCGCCGTCTGCACCCTTCGGCAGGTTAATGCCAAGTGCGTCAGTGACTGCTCTGAGCGCATCGCCAAGACCGGCCGCCTCTTTTTCGTCGCTCGAAAAGGACTCTCTAAGGTTGGCAAAAACGCCCTTTGCGCCCGTGCCTTCCTCTTTGGCCTTCGCGACGGACTCCTTGACTTTGTCCATCGCCTGCTGGAATTTAGAGCCGTTGGCGCCTGCCTTGTCGAGCTCGTCGTTGTTCTCCTCCAGCGCGGCCTGCATCTGCTTGAGCTTGGTCTCCGCGTCAATGAGGCTGGTCTTCCAGTCGATCGTGCGCTTGTCGGCTTCGCCGTAGGCCTCCCCTGCATGCTGAAGCACTTCGCGCAGCGTGTCGATCTTTTCCTGCTGGGTCTGCATCTGCCGGGCGAGAACGTCCCCCTTGGCAGTCAAGGCCTCGACGCTGTCGGCGTTGTCTGCAAAATCCTGCTCTGTGGCGCGCATTTCCGCGCCTAAATTTTTAAGCCCTGCGTTGATCTGGGCAAGGGCGGCGCGATATTCCTTTTCGCCGTCCATCTTTACTTTTGTGTTAATGCCGGGCGTTGCCATCAGCCGCCACCTCCCATCAGGTACTGTGCCAGCGACAAGCGCGCAGGCTGCTCGGGCGCATTACGCGCACACCGGCTCGGCGTGGCCATGGAGAAGTACTCTCTGTAGATAGCCATGCACCGCGCCGGTGTCATCCTGCGCCAAAAGACGGTCTCGTCGTTTTTCAGCACATTTACCCAGATATTCAAGTACCAGGCGAAGTTGATACCGCCGCTTCTTCCTGCCTGGCCTGCACGTTTTTTTCGTCTGCCGTGTCGTTCTCGGCCTCTGCGTCCCGGACAGCGAGGATCGCCATGCGCATCACGTCCGGCGCGAGCCGGTTCACCGTGGCCAGAGACAGCCGCCTTCCGAGCTGCTTTTCGGTGTAGCGGATGGCGAAGCCCTTTTCGTCCACCCATTTCTGCTCGTCGGCGTAGTCGTTGAGCATCGCGGCCAGCAGCTGCAAAATCGACTTGAGCGTCCGCTTTGTGGACAGGATGGGGCCGAAGTCGCCGCCGTTGATCTCCTGCACCTCGGCCAGTACATTGTTGTTGCACCGCAGGACCCAGTCCCTGCCGTCAAAGCGCCACGCGACCTCGCGCGGCTTAATGTCTTCCGTCATCCGCCCGCCTCCGTTACAGCAGTTGCTGCCGTCGTAAACACTGCGTCGCACCACGCCTTGGCTTCTGCCTCCGTGTCGAGCGTCGCGACCTCCAGCAGGTGGCCCAGATCGTCGACCAGGAACTCACCGGTCGTGGTGGGCGTCTGGAAGGTGATGTTGTCGCCCAGCGTCTGGCCGTTCGTGGCGGGCGGGCCGAAGAGCACCTTGTGGACGAAAACTGCCGTAAACTTCTCCACGCCGTCGATCATGTCCGGCATATAGAAGCTCCAGCCGACGTACTTGCCGGTCGAGGACTTGCCGTAGGTGACGCTCTTGACGGCGGCGCTCGATACGGTCCGCTGCATCTCGTAAGCGCGGAACATGAGTTTCTGCGCGGCAAGCGGAATGTACTTGACGCCCGCGGTCGCCGTGCCGCCGGTGGCCTTTTTCATGTACTCGGCCAGAATGGACTCGGCGTAAAGCCGGCCCTCGGCAAAGCGCATTTCAAGTGCGACTGTCATCGCGTCGCCCATGGAGACGGCGTCGCCGTATTCGGTCGTGCCGTCGGTCTTCTTTTTGTACTCTGCAACTTGCAGGTATCTCAGATCAAATGCAGGCATGGTTGCCTCCTTTCATCGTGCGTTGTTGATAATTTCCGCGGCCTTGTCGCTCATAGCGTCATTGACGCGCTTCCATGTCGACTGCACCACGTTTGACCAGTAATAGTCTGCCGGTATCTTGCCGCCGGTCCTGCGGCCATAGTTGAGGACAAAGCCCTTCGTGCCGTAGCGCTGGCCGCGGCTGTCCTTGCCGGAGATCGTGACGTACATATACGGCACGCCCCGCTTGTCGCGCGAGACCTTCCGCGCCTTCGTAAAGTGCTGGAAGGTCTGGCCTGTGCGGCGCTCGGCGCGGTTGTTGTGCCCGGCCTGCACAAACGCGGACTTTACACTGCTGAGCATGATCTCCGTGCCGGTAGATAAGATCGGCTGTAAATTCTCATCCGTAAAGAGATCTGCCTTCTGAAGCTGCCGGATTGCCTCCTGAATGCCGTCCTGCGCCTCTTTGATGTCAAGCTGCGCCATCAGATCACCTCGCAGGGGATATCGGAATAATACGTCATCGTCTCCTGGTCAAAGGACTGCTCGCTCTGCCCGATGGCGATGTGCGCCGCCGCGAGGGCTTGCAGCACCTCCGCGGTCAGCGTGTCGCCCTCCGTCTGTGTGGCCACGGTCACGACGCACAGGCCGATTGTTGCAAATGGTATGCCGTCGGCGTTTACGCTGCGCGTGCCGGTTGGCGTCCAGACGAGGTAGCGGGTGAGCGGAGAGCCGTCCGGCGCGTGCTCCGGGGCTTGCACCTTGTACACAGCGCCGGGGAGCACGGTCTCGAGCGCCTGCTCAATCTTGGAGTATTTCATATTTCCCCTCCGGCTCTGCGAGCGACAGCGTTGTGATCGGCAGGCCGTCGGAGTCGAAGCCGCGCTGCGCCTGGTCGATGCGGTAAATGTGGTCGTCCTCGAGCACCACATACTGCTCGGCTTTGATGTCGTCGCCGCCGAAGACGCGGGGGATGCTGACCATCCGGGTAAGCTGCACACCGGCTTGCTTCCCGGCATAAAATCGGGCAGCGTAGACCTCCCGCTCGCAGTAGTAGTGGCTCGAAGCGATGCGAAGACGGCGCTGCAAGGGCGAAGACGCCGGGAGCAGGTCGCAGACGGTGCATACCTTGTCGTAGATCATCCCGCGCCGCCTCCCATCTTCTGCTGCGTAAGCTTGCTGTTGAGCATCCGGCGCAGATACGCCGGAAGCTGCTTGTCTTCGGCGTTCGCCCGGGCCTTATACATCCAACCCGCAAGCATCGCGGCGAGCATATCGTCGGCGTCGCAGTCCGGCTGGAGCACAACACCGCGCGTGGCGATAAAATCAGCGGCCTGTGTCAGAAGACCCCGCAGATACGTCTCCTGCTGCTCAGTCGTCCGCAGGATACCGAGATCCACCGTCAGATAGGCCAGCTGCGCGTCAACGGACATAGGCCGCCTCCTTTTCTTAGCCTGCGGCCTTCGCGGTCACGCTGCCGGAGCCGACGGCGATCGCGCGGCCATTTCCGTCGACCTCAACGACCGTAATGGTCTCGCCGGTCGTACCGTCAATGGTCTTGTTGACAGGCAGTTCGGTCCATCCCTTGCCCAGCGTCTCGCCGCTCGCAACTGCGATAGCCTGACCGGCGGTCTGGTACTTGAGCGTTCCGGAGCTGTTGCCCGCGACGGTTACGACGGTCTTGCCGTTGGCTGTGCCTGCGGCGGTGGTCACGATCAGGGTGCCGATAGCCGTGTTCGCAAGATCCTTGCCGAAGGTCGTGGTCGTGGTGGGCGCGGCGTTGTTGTAGTTGACGAGAACGAACGCCTCGCCGAGGGCGGGCTTGCCGTCGCGGCGCTGGAGGCCCTTGAAACAGGTCTGATTCTCGAGCCAGCGCACGTTGGTGTTGGACTCAATGGTCGTGCCCTCGCGCTCGACCGAACGGTACAGGCTCATAAAGCCGCCCGCGATCTCGTTGTCCGGCATGACCTCCCACTCAACGATCTCGCCGCCGACGACTGGCATGGTGTTGTTGACGCCCGCGACCATTGCAGCGGCCGAGTTGTAGGCCAGAGCGCGGGCCATCAGGTCCATGTGCGTCTTGCGGTTCATCGTCCAGATGACGGTGCCGTTGGAGTAGTCGGGCTTCGCCACGGCCAGCGCCGCAACCAGCGGCTGGAAGAACTCGACGCCGTTTTTAGACGCGAGGTCGAGCTTCAGAATGTGGCTCGTGTGAAGGTCGGTGAACGCGGCCTGCTGAGAGCCCCACCAGGTGGGCTTTGCCGTCGCGGCCAGACGCGTGATGATGCCGACTGGCATATTTTCGCCTGTGCCGAACCAGATGGACTTGTCGATCGCCTTGGCAAGCGACGCGGCCAGCGCCTGAAGAATGGTCGTTGCGAGCTGAAGGTCACTGTCGTCCATCAGAACGGAGTTCGGGACGGCCATGTAGCCGCCGACCATGAAGCCGTCCATGGTGAGCTGCCAGAAGTTGATATCGAGCTCGTTGAGCCGGTCCTTCATCTCCGTCCAGATGGCCTCCGGCGCGATACCGGCGACGTTCTGGCGGGTCGTGCCGCGGAATGTGGTGGTGGAGACGAAGCGCAGGAACTTCGATTCCTGATACGTAAGATCGCGCAAAATCGGCAGGAAGCCGTCCGGGATACCCAGCTCGCCGCCGGTGACGCTGCGCTGCTGCGCTCTGGCTTCGCGGACATTGCGGATAAAGGTGCGGACCTGCTCGGTCTGCATGAGCGTGTCGCGCTCGGCGTAGGTGAGGCCGAACCAGCGGCGCTCGGTGGTGTTGTTCATGGGTACAAAGCTCCTTTCGTGGTGATCGTTGTTTCTGGTGTCAGAGTTGGACACCGTGGGATTGCTTGCCGGGGGCGGGGTCTGCTCGGCCTCCAGCCGGGCAATTTCTTCGCTGCGGGTGTCGATCTCGCCCTGGACTCTCGCGATCTCGGCGGCGTTCGCGCTGCGCTCGGCTTCGAAAGTATCCACAGCCGAAGACACGGCGCTGCGCTCTTCGTCGGTGCTGGCTTCCGTGATCTCGCCCAGCGCCTGACGAAGCTGCTCTTCTCTCGCGGCGAAGCCGTCTCTCGTCTGTTCCAGCGGGGAAAGCTGCGCACGGAGCGCGGCGATTTCGCTGTTCAGGACTAAAACTCTAAGTGCTGCCATTTACGGGTTTCCTCCTAACTTTTTGTTCATTTCTGCGCGCCAAGTCTCAAACCGGCGCTTTTCGATTTCCTCAAGATCCCGCTTCCGGGCGCTGACCGATGTCGCCTCGTAAGCCGGGAAGGTGCAGACGCTGACCTCGTACAGAGGGTCGACCTCTTCGATCTCCCAGCGGTACTTGCCGTTTCCGAGGTCGCGGAACGTCTCCGACTTGATGGCAAAGCCGAACGAACACTGGTCAACGTCTCCGCGCTGGACTCTCGCGTAGAGGTTCATCGCGTCCACGTCGTCGCGGTTGATGCGCACCGAGCCCCAGAGCCCGCGCTCATCCTGTTTGAGCGAGAGCGTGCCGGCTTTCGTCCGGCCGAGGACCAAACTCGTGTCGTGGTTGATGAGCGCGCGGATATCGCCCGAGATCGAGTTTGTGAACGCGCCGGGCTTGATGATCTCACTCGCGTCGTCCCACAGGGGATATTCCGAGTTGAATACTGCAAAGTAGCCTTCAATGTAGAGATCGCTCTCGGCCTCGCGCGTCTGAAACGCCTGCGGAATGCAGCGCACCTGACGCTGCTGTCTATTCTGCTGCATCGTCTCCACCTCCTTCTTGTGTAAGCTTTTTCTGGTCTGCGATCTTATCGCGCGGGATGTAGTTTTCCAAAATGACGAGCTCGTTCAGGCCCTCCTTCGGGCTGAGGCCGACCCAGTCGCGAACCTCGTTGCCGGTCATGAGCCCGCGCACGTAGAGGTTGGACGAGACGTCGGCCAGCTCCTTGGTGCTGTAGCTGTAGAGCCTGCGCGTCGACATCGTGAAGTAGAGGTCCGTCGCGTAGAGAAGCTTTCGCGTCAGCTCCTGGCAGATGATGTTCGCGATCGTCGTGGCGGTCGTCTTGATCATGTGGTTGTGCTCGCTGTCGGAGTAGCTGCCGACGCCCAGCATGAAGGGCGTCACGCCGACGAGCGCGGCCACAGCCTTTTTGTCGAGCTCTACGCCGTCTTTGATGGCCAAATCCGAGAGGCTGAGCGGTTTGACTTGCTGGACTTCCATCAGCTCAGACGGGATGATCCAGGGCTCTCCTGCGTTGTTGCCGGTGATGTACTCGTTGATCAGGCGGCTGCGCCCCTCCGGGCCTGCAAACTCATCGGACAACGCGTCTACCTTCACGATGACGCTCGGCTTCCACTTATCGGACATGAAGCCCTTCTTCGTCGCCTGCTCCTGCCGGAGACTGTTCACAACGTCGAGTAAGCTCACCCGGAGCCCGAGTCCCTGCCACGGATGCGCCGGGTCGACCCAGCGCCGGAACTGGAGGACTGTCTCAGGGTCATACTGACTCCCGCGCCAGCTGATGTAGACCGTCTGGCCTTCGTCCGGGCTGATCGCCTGCGCGTCCGGCATGGGGATGAGGTCGCGAAGCAGCCCATCCCGCGTGACCGGCAGGAAGAAGGCCGTGCCGGTATAGCTCGTGAGCATCGCCCACACAATGGCGCTGATCAGATCCTTGCGCGTGCCGAAGCTCCACGGCGAAATGTCCATAAACCGGGAAAGCGCGTTTCTGACGCGCACGTCACCGTCCGGCGTGTTCTGCATGAGCTGGATGGTCGCGTTCGATACGATGTCGGCCAGGCCGCCGACTGCGGCCAGAACGTCCGGGCTGTCAACCAGCCTGCAATAGCCCGGCACCGACAGCGTGTCCTGGTTCACGGCCCCAACCAGGAATGTTCGCAGCGCATCGTCTTGAGCCGATCTGCGCTGCACCGTTACTTTCAAGTGGCATCACCGCCCTTCTGTTTCGATTCATACCAGCCCGCGCCCTTGGCGCTGGCCGTCAGGTCCTCCAGATATGCGCAGGCGGCGAAGACCGAGCAGTCAAAAACGTCAATGCGCAGGTTTGGAGCGATTTTTTCGTACATCACCATATCGTCGGCCTTCTCGATGCCGGCTACATTCTGCACGCAGTACTCATAGGGCTCTGCGTGCAGGTAATAGAGCGTTCCCTGCTTGGCGCTCTTTTCGAGATAGCGGAAGCCCTCGGATTTGAGCGTGAAGCGCTGGATCTGCGCTTTGATGGGGAAGTGCTCTTTCTGCATCTCCACAAAATACTCGCGGCAGAATTTCGGGTCGTGGCCGACGCGGCGGATCTTGAAGCCCTCGGCGCGCCGCTTCTTGAACCAGCGCACAACGTCCGAGTGGTTCGTGACCTTGTCGTTCGTCATGTCGAGCCAGCCGTCTTCCATCCAGCCGAACAGCGGGATCTGATCCTGCGTCGCCTTCACGACGGCGGCCGGCCGCGGGAACCAGCAATGCGGGATGATGATGTCCACGCCTTTGTAGTGCCCAAACAGGCAGCAGGCCGTGAGGTCGTGCATCTTCGATAGGTCAGCGCCGCCGTACCAGCGGATGGGAAGCTTCGCAAGCTCCTGAAGCGTCCAATTGTACTTTTCGTCGGACTTCCGGAATTCCTGAATGTCGAACCATGCCTTGACGGCGTTCGTCGTAACGTTGAGGCTCTTGTTGAGAAATTCCGGCCGGAGCATCGGGTTTTCTGCTGCGATGGCCGCGTCGTTGATCATGTCCTGCGGCCGGATGGAGCAGCCCCAGCCGGGGCTCGCCGCTTTCAGAACCGCCGGGTTGAGAAGATCGACGTCGCCGTTTTCCATCGTCGGGGCCGAGCAGAGGAAGCAGAAGATCGTGTCCGCGTAGTCGCCCGTGACCGTGCCGCGGAGGATCTTCCGGCAGAGCTCCAGATGGCCGAGCAGGAAGCCGCGCGCGTTGGGACCGTTGGACGAAATGATAATCACGAGCTTGTTCGTGTACGCCTTCGTCGCGTCCTTGAGAATCTGGTACTGCTGCGGGCTCTTGTATGTGTGCGCTTCGTCGGCAATGACGATGTTGCAGTTGAAAGAGTCCTGCTTGTCGGGATTCGCGGCCAGGGCGTTGATGGAGATCATACCGTCTCCGACGTCGCCGGAGATCGACCGCTCCATGTTGTTGTCGATGATGCGAAGGCCCGTCTCCGGCTCATCCTTCACCGTCACACCGAGGCGCGTGCAGTTGTACTTGAGAAAGTCAAAGCCCTCGAGCGCCTGCTTGAGTGCGCCGCCGACCTCGTACACCTTCGAGCCCGAAGCCCTCTCGTAGAGCGCCAGGGCAAAGGCCAGCGCCGCGGCGAAGGTGGTTTTGACGTTCTTTCTGGGGATGAAGTCCACGGCCTCCTTGAAGCGCCGGATCTTCGTGCCCGGGAGGTAAAACCCCATGATGTTGTAGACGATGAACTTGTGGTACGGCAGGAGCAGAAACGGCGTGCCGCGCAGGGGCGTTGCGTCCAGGAACTCACCCTGCTGGTGGCAGATCATTGTCTCGATGATGGCGATGATCTCGTTCGCGGGCCCCGTCCGGAATTCCCACTTGCCTGTGTCCAAGTCTGACACATAGCGTTTACACGCCAGAACCGCATCTTCGCAGAGGCCGTTTTCACCGGAGAGCGTGGCCTCGACAAAGCCGTCGACATCCCGCTGGTACTGCGCGGCGTGCTGCTCGGCGTGGCTTTTTGCTTCGGACAGCAGCTGCTCGAGCTTGCTCACGCCGCCCATCGGGGCGCTTTTGGCACGCACCTTGTTAAGGCCCGTCGGCGTGAGCCCTAACTGGTTGCGCAGGCCCTGCACCGTCGCGCGAAGATCTTCGACCGCTGTCCAGTACGGGCTCTTGGCCGTGTACTCGGCTCCGGTCTTGTTGACCATCGTGCAGATGCGCTGCCCGCCCTGCTTTTTCCACTCTTTCTCGGCGCGGGAGAGCTCGCGCTCCGTCTTGGCCAGCTGCCGGATCGTCGGCTCAAATATGGCGTTGTAGGTCCCGACAAGCTGCATATCCTGCCGGATCATGTCCTCTCTGGCCATGTGGGGATTTCCTTTCTCTGAGACTCTGCCAAGCGCAGCAGGCGCGCTGCTGCGCCCGGGAAAAAGGAGGATGACAAGGCTCCGGGCCTGGCGGTCGTTCCCCAATGTCCGCCGGTCTGACTGCGCCCGGCAGAGCCTCAGATGGTTTGCGTCTTTGCGCGCTCGCGTCGTTTGCGCCCGCGCCGCGCGATTCGAGTTTTTCGCGCGTGTGCGCGCCTGGCGGTCTTGCGTTACCCCCTCCCGCCGTTTTCCCGCCGTCGGAAAAAGGGCCCCACTCCGGTGCTTGCCTCAGAACGGCGGCGGGGCAGATCGAGGGGGGGATACCCGCCGCTGCCAGGCGAGGCCGCGCTCGGTCAGCTTTCCGGTCGCGCGATCGTGGAAGCTGTTGTGCGCTTCCTGGCTTACCGCGATCAGGTTCCAGCGGCAGAAGCGCCAGCCGGGGAAACTATCTACCGGGTAGACGTGATGGGCAACGGTCGCAGGCTCGCGCCTGCCGTATCGCAGCGCCTCCTAGCACAGCGGCTGCTCGCGAAGCACGCGGGCGCGAAGGGCTTTCCATCGTTTGCTCGTGTAATCCATGGGCAAATAAAAAAACGCCGGGCCTCCCAGCGTGGGAGACTCGGCGCTGCTGCCGCCCGGCTATCGCCTCGGATGTAAAACAAAAAGCGCCGATCGACTCCCACACGGTGAGAATTCAATCGGCGCTGACGCTGGCTCTGGCCTCGCGGCACTGGCTCTGGTTCTGGCTCATATTCACGATCGTTTCGCGCCTGCAATGTTTGCAGTACAGGGGGAAATCTGTCAAGGCCGTCGTCGGCAAGATCTTGACTCCGGTCGCGTGCCCGCATTTCGGACAAACGATCTTATTTCCCTGTAAGTCAAGTTTAGCACAAGGCTGTCCGGTATGCAACTGTTTTTGCAAAAAAGTTCGCCCCTCTCTTAAGATATAGTAAAGACCCAAGTTATGAAAGGCTTACGCCTTTCGCTTTTCCCTGTTTCGCCAGGGAAGCTTGTAATCCACATAGTAATAGCTGCCGAACCTGTTTTCCTTCGCCTCGGGCTCTATGTCAAAGGCCTCTTTCGGCGGCACAGGCCGGAAGTTGTCCGGGACTTTTTCGACAGTGATGCGTGGTTTTTCAAGGTTCCGCGATGGCGTCCACAATCGGTCGCCCACATATTCCCTGCCGTGCTGCATCGGCTCCTTGGTCAGATACTTTGCCAGGCCTACGAAGCCGAGCTTTCCGACCGGCTCCCAGTGGATATCGCCGTCCGGCCAGAGTTTGCGGAACACTTCCGTCTCGCCGGGATAGTGATTGAGGATGATGTGGTGGTGCAGACGCTTGTCTCCGTGCCGGCCTTCGGTGGTGTACAGATATTTGTAAGGCCGGCCGAAGGCTTTGCGGCTCTCGCGCAGCTGACGGTTAAAAAGCTTCACCCGCTTCTGCGCGGCAAATGTATTCGGCGGTTTGTGGTCCTCGTCATAGGTGAGCGTCAGCAGCCAGTCTGAGTAGGTAAAGTTTGCGGCGATCAGAAACGCGAGGCGCTCATAGGCGTGCCGGATGTTGAGCTTTTCGCGGATGGTCGTTTGCGGCAGGCTCTTCGGCGCTCGCCCTCGCCGCTTGGCCAGAGGCTCGGTGAACACGCACTCGCGGCAGAGGACGGATGTTTTCATGGATACGAGATAGCTCATGTAAAGATAGTCTCCTATTCTGTTATCGTCAGGGGCCCAGGCTCGGGCCCCTTATATCCTCCCGGCGTTCCCCGCGCGGCTCGTCATGGCTTCAAGCCGCGCCAAAAGTCCACATCATTTTTTCCTGCGCCGGGTTGATACCTTTTTGTAATTGAACTCGCGGATGTGCGGGTTTCGTTCGCGGAACGGAACGAAGTGCGTGCCGCAGGCTTTGCGCAGGATCGCGTCCAGCCGCTCCTGAAGCCAGTCGGCTTCCGGCCCGCAGCCATACGCGCCGTCAAACTCGGTGTCCAATTCGGACACGCGCTGCGCCAGCCGGACGAGCCGTTCTTCTCCGTAGCCCTCCAGAGCAAGCGCCGCAACGAACATATCCGAGATCTTCTGCATACCAGCCTCCACGCCGATCTCCATCGCCGCCCGCCCGACGGCGTCCAGCTGATCAACGTACTTCATCGCGCATCCTCCGTGCAAATGCGTTCCATTTCTGGATGAACCGGATTTGCAGCAGCGTCCACTGGCCAAGGAAAGAATGCCGGTTTCTTGCAATGCGGTTTGCTTCGTTGCGGGACATTCCCAGCAAACCCATGCAGAGCTTTGCACATCGTTTTTTCGTCATCTGTATTCCTCCCGATCTTTGGGCGGCTCGATTGTCCAGCCCCGGTCGCGCAGCGTTTTAACAGTCTTGCCGGTCGTGTAAGCAGTCCCAGCGATAAAAAAGATAAGGGAATCTGCCAGAAGCAGCAGCACGACCAACACAATTACGAGCACACTCATGTCAGCGCACCTCCATTCATCTTCGCCCCGCAGTTGGGGCAGTAGTTCGGCAGACGTTCCGGATCGTCCGTGCCGTCGTCGATGCAGCAGCCGCACTCAGAGCAGTGCCACACGTCAAACACAAGCGCACCGTCGGCATAACCGTCGCCCTTGCCCTGCCACTCCGCCTGCACCGCCGGCCCATCGTTCGTTCTCCTGTTCCATGCGTCGATTGCTTCAAGCCGAGACCTATATCCGTTGCCTGTCTGCGAAATATGGCATTTTGGGCAAGAGCACTGATACCATTCCGCGGCCATGTTATACTGACCCGTTACAATAGGTTCCGTACCGCAAAACGGGCACGGTTTCAGTTCAGCCATCCTTCTTTCCCTCCCTACGGCTTAACGTCCACGTTTACCGGGAACTCGGTGTGGAACTCAATCAGATAGTGGTATGGGTCTGCGTGGGTGCCGGTGATGTCCTCGACAGCAAGGACTGCATCGCCGTATCCAGTTGTATAGCGATCGAACTCGCTGTACTCTTCGGTTAAGTATGAAAGCCTGTGGTTCAGTGCCGCTTCAAGCGCCTGCCGGTCAATGTATTCAGTCATGCGTCACACCTCCCGGATACGCGGCGCCCATCCACGGCAGGACATACGGCTTGCACTTCTCCATTCCAATCCAGTTCCACTGATCGTCGCGGTAGATCAGGAACATATCTTCCTTCGTGTCGACGGCGTACACCCAAAAAACGCCGCCGGATAAAAGCTCAATCTGGAACATTGTCGATACCTCCATCCATCTTCGCCCCGCAGTTGGGGCAGTACTTGTAGTTCAGCAAGCTAACGTCTTCGTCCACCTCGAAACACCACTCTTCCCCGCAAAGTGAGCACTGAATCGTTGTAAGGCTGTTCCAGTCGTCATCAGTTCGTATCCACTCTCCATGCACCACCTCCGCAACGTCTGCGGCGGGCACTCGCTCCAGCTCTTTGACAATGTCTATCACATCGTCTGCCACATCGAGTTCCTTCACCTTTTTGTCGATTGCGTTTCTCGCGTAGCGCCGTACTGCCAGAGTTGCATCCTCGCGCCGGATATAATCAGCCATTGTTCACCAACCATTCCAGCATCGACTTTGCCTCATTCATCGCCGTGAGGTACCCTTTGCAAAAGCTCATCAGCATGATGTTGTTTGTGCTTTCGTGCCGCCGATATCTTCTTTCTGCATCTTCTATGTGATCTTTTACCATTTTCAGATTGACTTCCAGCGCGATATTTTTTGCTGCGAGGATTTTGCTCCCCAATTTTCGCGGTCCAATACAGGGCGCGCCATTTACTTTGTTTTCCACGACCTCCAGCACACGTGTAATCGTTTCTGCATCCAAGACATCGGTATTCCAACAACTGATGTTTTTGTAATCGGCTATCGTTTCAAGCAGCCACGCGCTGCTGATATACTTGTCAGCCATCATCTATCCCTCCGAAATCTCCGCCCGCACATCGGGCAGTACCGGACGTTTATAATGTCCTGCGTCACAAAGTTCCCGGTTCCGTCGTCGCCGACGCGGACACGCAGCATACCCTGCGGGTTCAGCGACATTTCAATCGCGCTGTAGTCCTTTGTCTTGTTCAGCCGCATGAACCGGTTGTCCTTGCCATTGCAGTAGTCGCACTTGTAAGTGTAACTAACCATCCTTCTTACCCTCCATTTCCTCGGTAGAACTGCGCGTCAGCACCCACAATTCCCCGGCTCTTTTTAGCCAGTAAAGCCAGTCTGCCATAATTGCATCAATCACAGCCACCGCCTTTTCGTGTGGCATGGCAAGAATCGCCTCCGCTGAAAGCTCCGTTGTGCCGTCTTCCATCACAGATTCATACAGGCGGCTACGGATTGGAATTCTGCAATACTTTTCCTGCCCGTCAATCGTCCCACGAATCACGCTCGGTTCGCTCATGCCTTGCCCTCCCTTACCTGCAAAGACTTCTCGGCTTCTTCGCGGGTGAGGAAAACGGTTTTGCCGATGTCCTCCGCACGGAAGGTGCCGTACTGAAGC
>ERZ808274.480-NODE-480-length-19777-cov-4.085184_pt1 | contig 19777 bp, 19 predicted proteins | sample MGYA00521277_ERZ808274 | MGnify/ENA primary metagenome ERZ808274 (study PRJEB31516, sample SAMN03275597) | gut metagenome | biome: mammalia-associated habitat; material: feces | host: Papio cynocephalus | place: Kenya | collected 2012-07-28 ... | reverse complement strand
AGCCCTGTAGCATCCACCATGAGACAATTCACTTCGGGAAACCGAAGTTTTTTGTTTCTTATGCGTGTGCGCTTATGTTATAATCTTCTTGATTTGGAGGTTTGATTATGTCAAAAGTACAAAAATTCGTAAAAATTTTGTCTGTTGCATCTATAGCTTTCGCAATTATAGCTGTTGCATTAGGCATTATTCTTAACTTCACTTTTGTTGGTGAAAGTGCACCTGTTGGTAGTGGTGTTATCGTTGAATATGCACATTTTGCAAAATATATTCGCGATTCACTCGTTGGACAATCCGCTGTTGCTTATCCAAGTGATGCTTTTGCAAATGTTTCCTTTTTTAGCGGTGTGTTCATGTGTCTAATTGCGGTTTCATGGATCGTTTTAGTGCTAATCAGAAAAGAACCTGTAAAAGTTTTATATGGTCTTGGATCAATTGTTGCAGGATTTATTGTTTCATTTGCGTATTTCCTTTTCGTACAAGGTGTTACATATAATCATATATGGAATTTCTTAAATGAAATGAAGGGTGGAAATCTAGCTTTAGCTATTATTATTTTTGTGTTGGCTAATTTGCTCGCTTTATCTCTTATTGCTTTATTTGTAATTTATGTTGTCGAATTTATAAAAGGCACAAACAAAAAAGAATGCAAATGTAATTGTGAAGAAAGCAAAGAATGTTCATGTGAAGAATGTGAATGTGGAGATAAAAAAGAATGTCCATGTGAAGAATGCGAATGCGATAATCATGATGAGATTGTTGAAGACGATTCTAAGGAAGATAAATCAAAAGTCGTTTCTGAAGATAAAACTGAATTAGTTGAAGAAAAAGATGTTTCCAAAGAAGTCGATTCTTCATCTGACAAAAAAGAAAAAGCTGCTCCAGCAAAAAAATCTCCTGTCAAAAAAGCAGCCCCTAAAGCAGAAGAAAAGAACGATGAGGCTACTTCAACTGAAGATAAACCAAAAAGAAATTACAAAGCATATCATATTTCAAAACATCCTACACTTGATAAATGGCAAGTTAAGGGCACTGGTAGCGATAAAGCTCTTAAACTTTTTGATACACAAGAACAAGCTATTCAATACGCAAAACAAGTTGCCAAAAATCAAGGTGTATCGATTAGAGTGCATTCTAAAAAAGGAAGAATTAGAAGCATTTAATAATTTATGGATCATATAGTTGTTGTTGCGCCGCGTGATAAAAAAGCAGTCTTAGCGTTAACTGTAATAATATTTGGTTTTATTATATTTATTGGATTTGCTTTACTTGCAACTTTAATATTTTGTGATGTTATTAATGTTTCAGATGGGAGCAATGCTTCAATAATTATATTATCTATTTTTAGTATTTTGGTCTGTTGTTTTTCACTTCCAGTTACTATATTCAATTTAGTAAATTTTATCTTCAATAAGAAAATGAAAGATAAACCATGTTTGGAATTTAATACAAAAACAAATGAGTTTATAGCTCATAGCGTTTGGAACAAAGATTTTATCATTAAAAGCGGTAATATTGATGATATTACATCTGCTTCATGGCTTTATTCTCATGAAACAAAATTGTCTATTAAAAATGAAGATGGAACGGTAAGTAGAATTAATCTTGGTTTTTCCACTTATCATAAGAGTGACAAACTTCGCAGTGAAATTAATAATTATCAAAAAAATGCAATTTAGAGCTCAATGAGCTCTTAAATGCATCCGTAGTTCAGTGGCAGAACATTAGCTTCCCAAGCTAACTATACGGGTTCGATTCCCGCCGGGTGCTCCAAAACAATTATTAAGCATCAGTTTCTTAGCGGTAGCAAAGACTGATGCTTTTATAGAAATGGAAGATTTTAATATGAAAAAAGATTATTCAAAATTATGGGAACATATTGCAAAATGCAATGAGTTTGAGATTCAAATGAGTTTTGATGATATAAGCAAAATATTAGGTTTTAGCGTTGATCATTCATTTTTGAATCATAAGAAAGAATTATATAAATTTGGTTATAAAGTGTTTAAAATTTCTTTAAAAGAACAAAATGTTATTTTTAGAAAAAGAAATATTGCTTACTGTGGCTTAGATTGCTTTTCTTGCGAAGCTTATATTGCGACGATAAATGATGATGATAAAATGCGCGAGAAAGTAGCCAAGAAATGGTCTAAACTTAATAAAGCAAATATAACTAAAGAAATGATTAATTGTGAAGGATGCAAAAACAATGGCAAAAAAACTCTTTTTTGTGATTCTTTGTGCGTTATACATAAATGTGCGTTAGAGAATAAAAAAGCAGTATGTAGTAAATGTTCTTATTTTGATTACTGTGAAAAAATAAAACCTATTATTACAAACAACAAAGAAGCACAAACTAATTTGAAAGAAGAAAAAGATTACAATATTAAATGAATTATTTAATAAAATAATGTTATTATTTATGTGTTATGAAAAAGAAAGCTATATTTTCATTATTAATAATTAATTCTGCCCTTCTAAGTGGGTGCAGTTTTATAGATGATTTATATGATAGTTTTGGTACAGTTAAATCTGTAACTATTGATGAAAGTATCACAATACAAGGTGGAGAAGAAAAACTATTAACAGTCTCATATGAGCCTAAAACCGCAAATATAGACGCAATGTATTTTGAAAGCAAAAATGAAAATATTGCTATTGTAAATGAAAAAGGGAATGTTATTGGCATTGATAAAGGCAATACGAATGTTGTTTTAACGATAGTAAGCAATAGCAAAACGCTAAGCGCTTCATGCAATGTAACAGTCACATCTTCTTATGAATCAAGTCAGACCGAAATGGCTTATACTATTGATCAATTTACTGACAACAATGTTTCTACAATCGACAATTGCCCAACAATAGGGAGTCCAAAACTATTAATTATTCCCGTCTGGTTTACAAATTCAAAAGCATTTATTAATCCAAGCTTTAAAGAGAATGTTCGTGAAGATATTAAAGACACATATCTTGGGAGCGAAACGGATACAGGCTGGCATAGTGTTAAAACTTATTATAATCAATTATCTAAGGGTCAATTAAATCTTAGTGGCACCGTTAGTAACTGGTATGAATGTGGATTATCTTCTGAAGATGTTAATGATGAGAACGATACGATGACTTTGGTTAATAGCGCTGTTAGCTGGTATTTTAAAAATAATAGCAATGATTCTAGGAAAAATTATGATTATAACAATGATGGTTATCTTGACGGTGTTATGCTTATTTATGGTGCCGCTGACTATCAAGCAAATACAAAAACAAAGAATAGGAATTTGTGGGCATATTGTTATTGGCTACAAAAATTAAACGCTAGTAAAATTTCACCGAATCCAAATGTTTTCTTTTGGGCTTCATATGATTTTATGTATGGTAAAGAAACTTCATTCAGTCGAACAGGTTATTCTTATGGTGGTGGAGATACTTCTCATTGTATTTTAGATGCTCATACATATATTCACGAGATGGGTCACGTTTTTGGTTTGGAAGATTATTATGATTATTCAGAAAATGAATTCACGCCTGCAGGAGGCTTTTCAATGCAGGATATGAATGTTGGAAGTCATGATCCGTTTTCTACTTTGCTGTGTGGATGGTCTAAACCTTATGTGCCTATGTCATCAACGACAATTAAATTAAAACCATTTCAAGAATCAAATGATGTTATATTGTTGACCAACAATTCTAATTTTATAAATTCTCCTTTTGATGAATATTTATTACTAGAATATTACACACCAACAGAGCTTAATGAACTTGATTCAACATATGTTTATAGGAATAAATACCCAAACGGAAGTAAAAAAAGCGGAATTCGTTTGTGGCACGTTGATGGAAGATTAACTCAATACTCTTATACCGGTTATCCTTCAACAAATTTGATTAGTGATCCAACAAAAGGAAATGTTTCATTTGCTATGTCAAATTCTAATAATAGCGAATATGGTTCACCTCTTGGGGAAAAATATTTTAAATATAATCAACTTCAATTGATACATAATGACGAATCTGTTTTTTATGAAAACCAAGTTTATTTCACTGATTCATCTCTGTTTTATAAAAATGATAGTTTTACTTTAAGTCAGTTTAGCAGTCAATTTCCAAATCGAAGCAAAATGAATAACAATAAATATTTGGGTTGGTCTTTTACAATAAACGATATTAATAGTGAATACGCCACTATAACAATAACAAAGCAATAAAGGAGAGAAAAATGAACACTAAAGATTTAGTATTTGAAGAAATACCATTAAAAGTTCCTAATTTCAAAAACGTTGAAAAAAAGATTTCAATGTTTATTGATGAACTTATGAAAGCAGAAGATTTTAAAACTGGTTTCGCTGTGATTAAAAAAATGGAAAAATTCATGGAGAAAATTGAAACACAAATAACAGTTATTTCCATTAGATATTCCCTTAATACCACTGATAAAAAGATTGCTAAAGCACAAGACAAAATGGATGAAATGATGCCGATGCTAACAAACTTAATTAATAAGTGGAACAAAGTTTTGGTAAACGTTAAGTTTCGTCCAGAAATTGAAAAAAAGTGGACTCCATATTATTTTCAAATGATTGAAAACTCACTTAAATCATTTGATGAAAAAATTATTCCGGAATTAATTGAAATCAACAAACTATCATCTCAATATGATAGAGTTCTTGGATCAGCACAAATCGATTTTAGAGGTAGTACTTATAATCTTTCTCAAATGGGGAAATTTTCTTCCGATAAAGATCGTGAAACACGCAAAGAAGCATCAATTGCTGTAGATAAGTTCTTCCAAAAACACGAACAAGAAATTGGAGACATTTATTCGAAATTAGTTCTTCTTAGAGACAAAGCCGCAAAAAAGCTTGGTTATAAAAACTTTGTTGAACTCGGTTATTTATCTCTTGGTAGAGTTGATTACAATGCAGAAATGGTTAAAGAATACCGCAAACAAATCGCCGAATCCGTTGTCCCTGTTGCTCAAAATTTATACAAAAAACAAGCAAAACGTTTAGGTATACCATTTGGTAAAATGTTTACATTTGATTACAATGTGTCATTTTTATCAGGAAATCCGAAACCTGCGGGTGATACAACTTATTTAGTAAATATGGCAACAGAAATGTATGATGATATGAGCAAAGAAAGCGGTGAATTTTTCCGCTTCATGAAAGAACATCATCTTCTTGATTTAGATGCCCGCCCAGGAAAAGCGCCTGGTGGATATATGACATATCTTCCTTTGTATCATTTCCCATTTATCTTCTCAAATTTTAATGGTACACAAGGTGATGTTAATGTTTTAACTCATGAAGTTGGACACGCATTCCAAGGATATTTGTCTGGAAATATTAAACCATCTGATTTTAGATCGCCTACTCTTGAGGCATGTGAAATCCATTCAATGTCAATGGAATTCTTTGCTTGGCCATATATGGACAAATTCTTTGGCAAAGAAGATGAAAAATACCGCTATCACCATTTATCTGATGCAATTGAATTTTTGCCTTATGGAATTTCAATTGATGAGTTCCAACACTGGGTTTACGAAAACCCAACAGCAACTCATGAAGAGCGTTGCAAAGAATGGTTAGATATCCAAAATAGATATGAGCCTCATAAGAAATATATTGATGAAATGGAATGTTTTAAACACGGTGCCGCATGGATGAGACAATCGCATATTTTTGGTTCGCCATTTTATTATATTGATTATACATTAGCACAAGTAGTAGCATTCCAGTTTCTTGTTGAAATGAGAAAAAATCAACCAAAAGCTTGGAAAAAATATGTTAAGCTTTGCAAATGTGGCGGAAAATATCCATTCGTTACATTGTTAGATAAAAATAGTCTTAGAAACCCATTTGTTGACGGAAATGTTAAAAAAGTAATAACTCCACTTAAGAAAATTCTTTCTTCAATAGATGATTCAAAATTCTAAATTATAGGTTCCCTTAAGGGAACCTTTTTCATCCCTAAAAAATTGACTTTATTTATTTAAATAAAACATTGATAATATTATAGTAAACAAAATTTTGAATAGTTAATTATTAAAGGAGATTTATAAACATGGAAGATTATCGTAATAAATGTATAGAACTTCTCGAATCAAGAGGAGTCACAATTAATGACATTGCCGAATGTGCGAGATTTTTGCAAGCGGATTATCATGTCGATTTAAAAAAGGAAGAACTTCTTGAATCAGTAATGAGTGTTTTATCAAAACGAGAAGTTCAACATGCAATTATGACAGGTATTGCTCTTGATGTTTTAGCTGAAAAGAAAATGTTAGATGACAAAGATCTCGAAAATATTCTTAGACGCGATGAAGGGCTTTATGGTGTTGATGAAGTTTTAGCTTATGGAATTTGTAATTTATATGGCTCCATTGCGCTAACAAATTTTGGCTTCATTGATAAGAAAAAATATGGCATTATCGCTAAATTAAACGAAGAAGGAAAAGACAGCGGCACAGTAAACACATTCATCGATGATATTGTCGGTGCAATTGCTGCAAGCGCTGCTTCAAGATTTGCACATCGCTGGGTTAAGTAGTTATGTTTGATATTGAGAGAAATATATTTGTTCTTGATAGCCCAATACTCTGGATAGATTTCACATTATCATTTCTTTTAGTTATTGGTTTTGGTTTCTTTTTATCAAGATTTTTGAAAAGAAAATTCATGATGATCTATTACGGAGTTAATTCATTTGCAATTTTACTCACATGGTTTTTTGGGCTTAGATTATTTTGGGCACTTTCTCTTGTTTCAATGATTGTTTCAGCGATTGTATTTATTACAGTTAACATAGGCGAAGTAAGAACTCTTATAGCTAACTCTTTAGCGGGAAAAAATCTAGCATTTTCAAATAAAAATAGCGAAAAAATATTCGATAGACATGCTTTATATCAAAAAATCAATACCGCTGTTCTTGCACTTAGCAAAAGCAAAACAGGGGCAATTATTACATTTGAAAGAAATGTTAAATTAACAGATGTAGTAAAAAGTGGAACAATTTTGAACGCTCCTGTAACTCCCGAGTTATTAATGACAATTTTTTATCCGGGTACAAGGCTTCACGATGGTGCTGTTGTAATTAGACGCGATTTCATATTAGCGGCAAGTGTATATTACACACCAACAACAAAACCTCTTACTGGTAAATTTGGTTCGCGACATCGTGCAGCAATTGGAATTAGTGAAATTACAGATTCGGTTACTGTTGTTGTTAGTGAAGAAACGGGACGTATATCTCTCGCTATAGCGGGAGAACTTATTCCTGTAACAAGCGACAATTTCCTTAGAACATTTGAAGATTATATGTTTGACGAGGATAATAACGAAAAAGAAGAAAAATAAAATGGGAAAATATTTTGGTACAGATGGTGTTCGCGGCATTGCAAACGAAAAATTAACATCTTCGCTTGCATATCGTATCGGAAGATATATTGGTTTTAATAATGTTAAAAAGAATAAAATTTTAATTGCAAGGGACACTCGTCTTTCTGGAAAGTTTTTAAGTGATGCTTTAGAATCTGGAATCGTTTGTAGTGGAGGAGACGTGACTAATATTGCTATATCGACAACGCCATCCGTCTCTTATATTGTGAGAAATTTTGATTTCGATTATGGCGTAATGATAAGCGCATCACATAATCCATATTATGATAACGGAATTAAGATTTTTAATAACGATGGTGAAAAGATATCTAATGAAATTGAACTTGAAATTGAAAAGTACATTGATAGCAATGAAGATTATTTGCCTCTTGCCATTAATGATAAAATAGGTCGAGTTAATGATGGGCAAAAATATTTAGATTCATACATTAATTTTATTATTAGCAAAGCAAACAAAAATGTTTCGAATTTGAAAATTTTGGTAGATTGCGCAAACGGGAGTGCATCGTATATTGCACAAAAAATTATTAAGGCATTAAATATAGATGCAAAAATTTTAAACAATGACCCGAATGGAACAAATATAAATGATATGTGTGGATCAACACATATTTCTGTTTTAAGCGATATTGTTAAAAATGGGCATTATGATTTAGCGTTTGCCTTTGATGGTGACGCTGATAGATGTCTTGCTATGGATGGATTCGGCAAAATAATTGATGGTGATGGCATTATGTTTTTAAATGCCGTTGATATGAAAGAGAAAAATAAGCTTAACAATGACACAGTTGTTCTCACAGTGATGTCAAATATCGGACTTAAAAAAGCTTTTTCAAAACACAATATAAAATTGTCTGAAGTATGTGTAGGAGATAAATATGTTCAGGCTGAAATGAAAAAACATAATTATTCTCTTGGAGGAGAACAGTCTGGACACATTATTTTCTTGGATGATATGAATACTGGTGACGGTATTTTAACGATGATAAAAATTTTGAACATTGTCGCTGAAAAGCAAAAAAATGTTGATGAATTATTATCCGACTTAGTAATTTATCCTCAAGAACTTAAAAATATTACAGTGCAAAATAAAGAAGCCGTTTTATCTCATCAAGGCTTTCTAAACCTCGTTAAAAAACTTGAAAATGAATTGGGAGACAACGGAAGAATCCTTGTTCGTCCAAGTGGAACAGAACCATTAATCAGAGTAATGTGTGAAGCAAAGAGCAAAGAAGAATGCTCATATATTTGCAATAAATTAATTAATTATATAAGCGAGTTATTATAATATGTGTGGAATTGTTGGCGCAGTTGGAAAAATTAATATAAGAAAATTTCTTATCGACGGGCTTTTTTCACTTGATTATCGAGGTTATGATTCCGCTGGTGTTGCGTTTTTAAATGATAAAAACAAATTAACCATTAAGAAGGTTGTTGGGAGAGTTGAATATTTAGACAAAAAAGTTCCTGAGATTGTTGATGCGAAGCTAGGCATTGGACATACCAGATGGGCCACTCATGGAGTTCCTTCTATTAAAAATTCTCATCCGCAAGTATCGATGCGAAAGTATTTTTGTATTGTGCATAACGGCGTTATTGAAAATTATCGTGCTTTAAAAACAAAATTATTGGAGAATGGCTTTAAATTTGAAAGCGATACAGACACTGAAGTAGTGGCTAATCTATTAGAATACAATTATTTAAATTGTAACGATATTCTCGAAGCAATAAGAATGAGCATCGAAGAAATTAAAGGAAGTTTTGCTATTGCCGTTATTTTTAAAGATGATAGTTCAAAAATCTATTTTATGAAGAGACGCTCACCTCTTTGCATTGGGTTATGCGAAGAAGCAAGACTTATTGGAAGTGATGTAGTTCCAATGATTAATTTTACAAATAGTTTTTTAGACCTAAGAGATGACGAATATGGATTTGTGTCAAAAAGTGAAGTTCATATTTTTAAAGGATATGACGAAGTAAAACACGATATTATTAACCAAAATATTGAATTGCTACACAAAGATCTTGATGGTTATCCGAATTATATGCTTAAAGAAATAGAAGAAACGCCAGATGTTATAAAGCGTTTAATAGATAATTATTTTGATGGCGAGAGTTTCCTTTTTGATAAAAAAATGATTGAAGCAATTAGAAAAGCTGATGATATTATTTTCTTAGGATGTGGGACTTCATATCATGCCGCTCTTAGTGGAGTGAGAAATATGAATTACCTTGGAAAAAGAAGCGAAGCTTATATTGCAAGCGAGTGGGCTTATTTTCCTACTTTTACAAGCAAAAAGCCTTTGTATATATTAATTTCTCAATCAGGAGAAACGGCTGATTTATTGCGTTGCCAACAAATAATAAACGACCGCGGTAGTGTTAACATTGCAATTACAAATACAAAAGGATCAACTCTTGATAGAGAATCTACATTTACATGTCTTTTATTTGCTGGTCTTGAAGTAGCGGTAGCTTCCACGAAAGCATTCAGCGCTCAAGTAGCTTTTTTATCATTATTAACAGGCGCTATTGAAGATAGGAATAATGTTGTTGAACACCTAAGGGATTTAAACCGTTCTTTGACAAAAATTATTTCTAGAAAAGAAGAAATTGAATCCGTTGCTAAAAAAATAGAAGATGGAAATATGTTATTCTTCATTGGCCGAGGGCAAGACTATGATGCCGCTCAAGAAGCGTCGCTTAAAATGAAAGAAATTACTTATCTACATTGCGAAGCGTTTCCGGGTGGTGAACTTAAACACGGTCCTATCGCAGTTGTAGATTCAAATACAAGATTAATCGCTTTTTCAAGTAGCATGTCTACCGATTTGCCAATTAGAAACAATGTGACTGAAATCGAATCTAGAGGTGCGAAAACATTTATTGTAACATTTGATTCGTTAGCAAAAGATGGTGATTCATTTGTTATTCCTAATGTTAAAAGTCACTTATCAATTATTCCGATGGTTTTTGTTAGCCAGTATTTAGCATATTTTGTTGCGCTTCATAAAGGTGTCGATATCGATAAACCAAGAAATTTAGCAAAATCAGTGACAGTGGAATAAATTATTTGTGCAATTTTTCTAATTTTATAAATCTTACTCCAATACTTTCAAATCTTTTAATAAGAGTATCTGATAAATTATCTTTGTTATTCTTTAGTGATGCAGTAAGTATGCCTTCCACATCATGGTTTCCTTCATAATGAAATTTTTTTACATCGGTAATTTCATATGTGATCTTATAATTTGTTTTATCAATTAAATATGTTTCTTCAATATTTCCAAGACGATACATTCCCGCTCTTTTGTATAAAAGTGGTGGAAAATAATAAAAGCCAGATTTATATATACCTTTAAATTCACCAATTCTTTCAATAATTGCAATTCTTCCTTTTTTAACATGAATAATGCCAGTTAAAGCAAACAATATTCCTCCAAGAATAAAAATTGCAAGTAGTATAAGAAGAAATTGTCCCGTTGTGAAAAGTGCATCGAAAATCATATCAATATTATTGCATAACATAAGAAAACATTAAAATCATTTTGAATGATTATAAAAAATTAAAAAATTGTGTTATTATTAACAAGGTTAATATGAATAGAAGATTAATATTTAACAGGATATTTGCGGCTTTGTTTGACTTTCTTATCTTATCAGGAGTAGTTTTCATTTTATCAATGCCCGCAATCGCGTGTCTTTTATGTGTGTTTGCCAATCCAACAACATTTAATGATGTCGCATTATTTATTTCATCATTTATTTCAGGCACTTTATCTTTAATTTTAATTGTTTTTTATACAATTATTTTTCCTGCTATTTTTAATGGACAAACCTTAGGAAAAATATTTTTTAACATAAAAATAAGAAAAATCAATGGTAATGAAGTAGATTTCAAAGCAATGTTTTTAAGAAATACATTTCATTTATTAGTTTTGTTTTTAACGCTTGGTTTTTCATTTGTTATTGATTTAATAACGTTATGTCTAACTAAAGACCATCTAACGTTTTATGATATTATCGCATCAACGTGTATTATTGATGTCTAAATAGGAGGGATTATATGCCAACACCACACAATGAAGCAAAAAAAGGCGAGATCGCAAAAGTCGTTTTAATGCCAGGAGATCCGAATCGCGCAAAATGGATTGCCGATAATTTTTTACATGATGTAAAACTAGTCAATCAAGTTCGCGGAAATTTATGTTTTACAGGACTTACAAAAAATGGAAAAGTCATATCAGTTATGGCATCTGGAATGGGTCACCCATCAATCGGAATTTATTCGCATGAATTATTTTCTGAATATGATGTTGACTTAATTATTCGCATAGGAACATGCGGTTCTTATCAACCAAATATCAATTTAAAAGATGTCATTATTTGCCAAGGAGCTTGCACTGATAGCAATTGGATGAGCCAATATGGAATTAATGGGACTTATTCGGCTATTGCATCATATGATGTTCTTGAAAAAGCAGTTGAAGTTTTAAAAGAAAAATCTTTTCCATATCATGTTGGAAATATTTTTGCTGCTGATGTTTTCTATGATGTTGATAAAGATATCTGGAAAAAATGGGCTCGCTTAGGAGTTTTAGGTGTTGAAATGGAGTCTTATGCGTTATATGTAAATGCAGCATATTTGCATAAACGTGCTTTAACAATGCTTACTGTAACTGACAATTTCGTTAAAGAAGGGAAATTAAGCGCTGAAGAAAGACAAACTGGGCTTCGCAATATGGTCGAAGCTGCGATTGAAACTGCTGAGAAATTCGCTTAATTTATTGCAATGGCTTTAATAATTTGTCTAAGCGTATTATTAATAATTTCGATATTATTATTTTCGTTTTGTCCTTTGATTAAAAAAGCCATTTATAAAAAAAGATTCTTGTTTATATACGGGAAAAAGGTCTATAAACTCGCTTATAAAAAAGATTATTATTTAATCAACAATATTAAAATTAAAGCGGATGATGACCAATTTCTCCATATTGATCATTTATTATTTGGAGACAAATATGTATATCTTATAAAAGATTATTATTTTGATGGAGGGTTATCATTAAATAATAAGGATGCAAGTTGGATTTTTTATTACGGAAATAGCAAAAAGCCGAAACAAAAATATGTGAAGAATCCAATGAATGATAATGATAAAAGGATAAATAAATTCTGCCAATTAACTGGTTTAGACAAGTCGTTATTTATTTCAATTATTCTCATTAATAATGATTGCGTTATTGTTTCACAAAATAATGATAGCGACAACAATTTTGTTACTAAAATTAAAGATTTAGAAAATTTGGTTTCCAATATTGAAAATAGAGATGTTGCTTTGTTAAATGAAATAAATTTAAAATATGCTGTCAAAGACATAAATAAATTAAATCTTAATAGAAAAAAATAAACATAAAAAAATCCCTGTCATCAGGGATAAATAACTAATGGAGCAGATGACGGGAATCGAACCCGCATAACTACCTTGGCAAGGTAGTGTTCTACCACTGAACTACATCTGCATAACTTCAGCGTTTATTATTATAAAGAAAGTAGTATAATGTTTCAAGACAAATATTAAAGAAAATAAAAATTATGATTACGTACAAAGACTTAGCTAATTACATCTTCCAAGATGTGAATGAAACAATTGAAGATCTTGAAAAAAGATTTCCACAAAGAACACTCCCGTTAAATGCAGAGGTAACTCGTTTTGCACCATCGCCAACAGGCTTCTTGCATTTAGGTTCACTTTTTACCTCACTTGTTGCCTGCAAAGTAGCGCATGACACGAATGGCGTTTTCTATATCCGATTAGAGGATACTGATACAAAACGCGAAATCGAAGGTAGTGGTGAACAACTTATTACACAACTTGAGCACTTTGGAGTTATTCCAGATGAAGGATATCTTGGAAATAGCGAAAAAGGAATATACGGTCCTTATGTTCAATCTAAACGCGCTCACATATATCGCGTTTGCATTAAATATTTGATGGAACAAGGAAGGGCTTATCCTTGCTTCTGTTCTCATGAACAAATCGAAGAGATTCGTGCTGTTCAAGAAGCAATGAAAGTTGTTCCTGGATATTATGGGGAATATGCAATGTGTAGAAATATTTCACCAGAGGAAGCACTTAATCGCATTAAAGCAGGCGAAAAATATGTCATTCGTTTTCGTTCCCTTGGAAATCATAATGATAAAGTTACATTTCATGATTTAATTCGTGGTGATATTTCAATTGCTCAAAATGATTTAGATGTTGTTATTATGAAATCTGACGGACTTCCAACATATCATTTTGCACACGTTGTTGATGATCATTTTATGAGAACAACAACTGTTTTACGTGGTGAAGAATGGATTGCTAGCGTACCAATTCATCTTGAATTATTTAAAGCACTGAATTTCCCATTGCCAAATTATGCTCATCTTCCTGTTATTATGAAACTTGATAACGGAAATCGTCGTAAATTATCAAAGCGTAAAGACCCTGAAGCTAGCGTTGCTCATTTTATTGAAGAAGGATTCCCTAAAGAATCTTTAAAAGCATATTTGATGTCTATTGCTAATTCAAATTTTGAAGAATGGACTACAATTAATCATTCATTTGATATTGATGAATTTAAATTCTCTTTCGATAAAATGTCTCTTGATGGCGTCTTGTTTGACCAAGATAAATTAAATTATTTTTCAAAAGAAATTATTGCCTCATTTACCGCGAATGATTTTTATCATCGTCTCGTTGAATGGTCAAAAGAATATGATAAAACTTTGTATGAACATATTGTTAGTAACGAAGAATATGTTACAAAAATATTGAATATTGAACGCGGTGGAGAAAAAGCCCGCAAAGATTTTGTTTGCTATAAAGAAGTTTATCCGATTATTGGTTTCTTCTTTAAAGATAGATATCTTGATATCGTCAAAGATGGTTATCCATTTAACGAAAACATGGATAAAAAGGTCATAAAAGATATTCTAAACGATTTTATGGAATCTAACGATTATTCTCTTCCAAACGACTTATGGTTTAATAGTGTTAAAGAGCTTGGAAAACGTCATAATTTTGCGGAATCTAATAAAATTTATAAGCAAAACAAAGATATGTACTTAGGACATGTTGGTGATGTTGCAGAAATGATTCGAATAGCTCTTGTTGGCGCTAAGAATTCGCCAAATTTGCATTCAGTTCTTCAAATTTTAGGAAAAGAAGAAGTTAATAATAGAATTAAACTAGCTATTGAATATTTAGGTTAATATTGCTTAAATATTCTCATGGCCCTATGGAGAAGCGGCTTAACTCATGTCCCTCTCAAGGATACATTCAAGGGTTCGAATCCCTTTAGGGTCACCAACTGATCAAAATATTCCCCAGCATCTTACTTAATTATGTTTAGATGGACTGGGGTTTTTGTTTGATTTTTTTGATTTAAGATATTTAATGTTTGTTCTAAAGCATTAATTTTTAGAACTATTTTAATTATTAAATCATTCATAAAATGAGTTGGAAAAACAAATATTTTTTTGTATGATTTTCGAAAAGTTAATTTAAAAATTAAAAAAATAAATTTGATTTTGCTTATTTATATATCCTATCTTAAAATATTTTTGTGTTTTAGGGAGAAGCATATGAGTTGTAAGTTTATATTTGTTACTGGTGGAGTTGTATCAAGCCTAGGAAAAGGAATATCAGCATCTAGTATTGGTCTACTTTTGAAAAAAAGAGGATTCAAAGTCTTCATGCAAAAATTTGATCCATATCTTAATGTTGATCCAGGAACAATGTCGCCTTATCAACATGGTGAAGTTTTTGTCACCGATGATGGTGCAGAAGCCGATCTTGATATTGGCCATTACGAGCGATGGCTTGATGAAAACCTTACAAAAGAATCATCAATAACATCAGGGAAAATCTATTCAACAGTTATTTCTAGAGAAAGAAAAGGTGGGTATTTGGGTGCGACAATACAAGTTATCCCTCATATAACAAATGAAATCAAAAAAAGATTACTTGATGCTGCAAAAGCATCAAGTGCAGATGTTGTTATTACAGAAATCGGCGGAACTGTTGGAGATATTGAATCACTACCATTTTTGGAAGCTATTAGACAAGCTAGATTAGAATTTGGTTATTCTAATACAATGTTTATCCACAACACATTGGTTCCATATCTAAAAACAAGTGAAGAAACGAAAACTAAACCAACTCAGCATTCAGTTAAAGAGTTGACAGGACTAGGCATTCAACCTGACGCCATCATATTAAGAAGTGAAGTGAAATTAGATAAACACACAAAAGAAAAGGTGTCTTTATTTTGTAATGTTCCACTAGAAGGTGTGTTTGAAGCTGATGATTGTTCGTGCATTTTTGATTTGCCAATTGATCTTCATAAGCAAGGTATTGATGACTATGTCTTAAAACACTTTAATTTAAGTGCTATGGAGCCTGATTTAAGTGATTTTAAACAATTAATTAAAAAGATTAAATCTCTTAAAAATAGTGTGAAAATTGCACTTGTTGGTAAGTATGTTGAATTGAAAGATGCATATTTATCAGTTTATCAAGCATTAAAAGCAGCTGGATACGCTAACGATCTGAATATTGATATTGATTGGATTAAATCAACTGAAATAAATGAAAGTAATGTTGAATCACTTCTTTGCAATTGCGATGGTATTTTAGTTCCTGGAGGCTTTGGGAAAAGAGGAATCGAAGGAAAAATTTTAGCTATCAAATATGCTAGAGAAAATAAGATACCGTTTTTAGGAATTTGTTTAGGAATGCAACTTGCGGTTATTGAATATGCACAAAACGTATTAGGCATGAAAGATTCTAACTCAACTGAATTTGAACCAAAATGTGAATATCCTGTTATTGATATTTTGCACAATCAATACGATGGTATAGATATGGGCGGAACATTAAGATTAGGAAGTTTTGATTGCAAACTGCTTGATGATTCACTTGCTTTTTCATGTTATAAAAAAGATCTAATAAGAGAAAGACATCGTCATAGATATGAGTTTAATTTAGAATGCAAAGATTATTTTTCTTCAAGCGATATGGTGTTTTCTGGTATAAACCCTCAAACTGGTTTGGTAGAAATTGTTGAATTAAAAAATCATCCGTTTTTTATAGCAAGTCAATTCCATCCCGAATTTACTTCACGCCCATTAAAGCCAAATCCTTTATTCGATAAATTCATACACGCATCAATGCTAAATAAAACGAAAAAGGAAAATTAGTTTTTAATACCAATTAATATCCTCTATTAATTTTTTACATAACTACTATTTATTTGTTTTTGTGTATGTTTAATAATTATTTATATGGAAAAGGTTGCTTTAATATTTAATTTTCAATCAGGGAAAAGCAATATTATAAATAAAGTTTTGAAAGCAAAAAGGATTCTTTCAAAAATGTTTCTAGTGGATGTTTACTCTTTTAATAGTGATGAGAAAGTTTTAACGATTATAAAAAAAGAGTACGACTTTTTAGTTGTTTGTGGTGGAGATGGCACAATGCATAGAATTGTTAATTTAATGATGAAAACAGAGAATGTCACTTTTCCCACCATCGGATATATTCCAACTGGAACTATGAGTGATTGTATGAAAGGGTATGGAATAGATTCATTTAAAAGCGCATTAAAAATAATTATGAACAAGCATTGTGATTATTTAAATATAGGGAAATGTAATAATGACTATTTTTTGTATTTATTTGCGTCAGGAACATATTCTAATATATCGTATTTAACTTCAAGAAAAAGTAAAAAAGCTTTTGGCAAATTAAGTTATTATGCTCTTGCTTTTAAGGAAATTTTTAAAAAAAGAATGTTTGATTTTTGCCTAAATAATATTAATTACAAATCTCCTTTCATTATGATATTAAACGGGACACATGTTGGGGGTTTCAATATAAATAAAAACTTTAAAAATGATTCTTTTCTAAAATGCTATATTACAAGTCCTGGTATTTTTAACGGGCTTTTGCACTATTTTTTCGATAAGAAAAACGCAATTATTGAAAACGAAACCATTAAAATTTCTCAACGACACCAACAATATTGCTTGGATGGTGAGATGTATAAAGGACAGGTTTTTGATATTAAGAAAGTCCTTTCAAAAGTAAAATTTATTATTAAATAAAAAAATCGTTGCAAAATACGAATAATTTTTTAAAAAAATATTTATTTTTTAAATTATTAGTCTAGAATAATTAATGAAAAGAGGTGTTTTTTATGAAAATGAAAAAGTCTATTAAGGTATTAATGATTCTCTCTATCATTTTTGCAATTCTTGGATTAGCTGTTACAATGGCAACGACACTAATAACAAGTTTGTTAGGCCAAGGCGTAAATTTTGTTGTTTTAATGAATACATGTTTGCAAGATTTTCCAAAAATGTTTGATTTTACAAATTCAACAATAGTTTTGCCAAAATTAATCGGTTTAATAACTCTAGCGGTTTTTGTATTAATTGGCATTGTTTGGATTATTGTTCCAAGTGTTAAGAAACAAAAAGAAAATATAGCTTCTTCAATTGTCGGCTTTTTAATGCTTGCATTGATTTATTTTGTGGCTATGATTTATTTCTTTTCAGTAGATGGAATTGATGCATCTTTTGATTTGGCTGGTAAAACGTATTTTGAATATATTTTAAATAATGATTATATAAGTAAAGTTCCATTGATTTTCATTGGAATGGTTCTTTCCCTTTCTTTATGTGCTTTTGCACTATGCATTTCATTGTTAGAGTTTATTTTTGTTCTTGCTCAACCAAAATATGTCAAGCAAGAACTCTCTGAAGGTGATTCTAAGGATGATGTTTATAGCAACGAAGAAATTACTTCAAATGAAGAATTAGCCAAGATATTAAGTTCTGCTTCAAACGAAGATAATAATGTTGTTAAAGAAGAAAAACCTGTGCCTTCTTCTTTAGCGGGATTATCAAGTGAAGATTTGCGAGCTATTATACGCGATGAAATTCAAAAGGCAAAATTATGTAATGAAGAAGAAGTTCGCCGTATAGTTCGTGAAGAATTAGAAAAAGGATATTCACCTAAAGAAATTATTGCCGAGAACGCGAATGACAATGTTGAAAACGTAGATGCAGATGAAGAAGTATCGACAAATGACAAACCAAAAATCATTCGTATTCCTTTTGAAACACGTATCAAAACAATGGACCCAGAAATGAGAAATAATTTTAATGAACTCAAAGCCGAAATAATGTCTTATGGAGTGAAATCACGTGTTTCTAACTCAGGTGATACATTCAGACTTCACACAAAAACATACGTTAAAATGACTATTGCTGGAAAGAGCTTAAAATTGTATTTTGCTCTTGATCCAAAAGATTATGAAAATACTACTCTTCCTATCGCTGATGTTTCACATAAAGGTATTTATAAAGAAATTCCTTTAGTATTTAAAGTTAAATCAGGCTTGAGTTTAAGACGCGCTAAAGCGTTAATTGCTGATGCAATGGCCAAAGATAATTTGGTACAAAAAGACATCGTTAAGCGCGATTATATACAAGATATAATTGATTCAAGCAGCAAATAAATCTTATGGACTGCGGTTGCAGTCCTTTTAATTTTTATGTTTAATTACGGCCCAAAAAAAGAATTACAAAAAAGACCAGAAAAAGAACCAAAGTTTTCAATGCAAAACAAAACTGATAAGTATATTGTTATATTTATTATCGTTGGACTTGCTATTTTGGCAATTTTAATAACATTATTTGTTCTTCTATATTATTTTTTATAATTTAATTAGATTTAATTTTATCTATATATAATTCATATATTTTATCAGCCGTTTCTTCGATTGATAAATTTGATGTATCAACAACAAAATCGGTTTTTCCGATTTTTTTGTTATCGAAATCATTAACATCATTTCTGAGTCTTTCAACGATCTTTTCTTCTTTATCGCCGCGAGAATACATTCTTTCTTTTCGTTTTTTTTCATCACAAAGTATTAAAAAAGATACAACGTGTCTATTTTTTAATTTCAAAAATGCATGAAGACCATTAGGGTCTAAAACAATGATTTTATCGTCGGCAACTTGATTTATTCCACAACCATAATAATTATTGTTATATATAGTTGTTTCGACAAATTCATTATTTTCTTTTCTTTTCAAAAATTCTTCTTTACTAATGAAAAAGTAATCAACGCCATCACATTCTCCAATACGTTTTTGTCTTGTTGTAGATGTAACTGCTTTTGATAAATTAAATTTTGAAGCAAGCTTAAGCGCAGTAGCGGTTTTTCCACTTGCTGACGCACCAACTAAAATAATCATAGTAAAATTATAGTGCATTCATTCTTTTTCTTAAATATAAAACTAATCTTAGTAAAAAAATAATG
>ERZ808274.478-NODE-478-length-19808-cov-3.748646_pt1 | contig 19808 bp, 12 predicted proteins | sample MGYA00521277_ERZ808274 | MGnify/ENA primary metagenome ERZ808274 (study PRJEB31516, sample SAMN03275597) | gut metagenome | biome: mammalia-associated habitat; material: feces | host: Papio cynocephalus | place: Kenya | collected 2012-07-28 ... | reverse complement strand
TGAGATGCTTGCGGAGGCTGGTGTCAAGGCTTTTATGCCCAAAACTAAGCTTACCGGGCAGGGAATGTCTACTTCTGTGAGGGGAACAGTACTTGAGAATATAGGAAGTGCCAAGGATGCGCTGAGCCGTGTGCCTGGTGTATATAAGGGACGTAACGGTCTGGAAGTTATCGGTAGGGGAAAGCCTGTCGTATATATTAATGGCAGACGCGTTCAAGATGAGTCTGAGCTTGAGCGTTTGAGGAGCAATGAAATTCAGAATGTGGAGGTGATTGAAAATCCTGGTGCTGGATATGACGCTTCGGTTAATTGTGTTATTCGAATCAAGACTTTTCGCCCACAAGGAGAAGGACTTGGCTTCAACATGGGCCTTTCGGATGACCAGTCGCTTATCCGCAAGTCCTTTAATGATCCGTCAGGTTATGCCAACTTCAATTATCGCAAAGGTGGGCTTGATCTGTTTGCAGGAGCTAATGGGACGGTGTTTAATCATCTTCAGTCAAGTGTGATTACCGGGGAGATTACAAAAGGCAGCCCGAGGTATCAGGAAGGTCCATTTGAGGTGGTATCAGAATCGAGAAACTATACGCTGAATGCTGGCTTCAATTACATGATAGGCAGCAACCACTTCGTAGGTGCAAGGGTTGATTACACGCGGTCGCCGTTTCTGGACTATCATCAGCAGATGTATAGTGATGTCTTCCGCTCTGGCGAGCTTGTTGAGCAGGTTAAGTCTGTCTCGGAGAATTGGCTTGAGGATGGAAATATTCCTACCGTGCTCGCTGTCAATACTTATTATAATGGTACAGTAGGTAAACTCAATATAGATTTTAATGCTGACTATTATGGTTCGGGGAACACTTTCTTTTCAAGGGTGGAGGAGACGAGCAGTATGACAGGAAATGCGGAAATAGAGTCCAAGAGTGAGTCTGAGAGCGATATGTATGCTGCAAAACTCGTTTTAGCGTATCCGATATGGCTCGGCCGCTTTCAAATAGGTACGGAGGATACATACGCACTTCGTGGCAGCGACTATTCGATAACAGGAACATACGTGCCGTCATCTTCTTCGAGGGTGAAAGAGGAGAACTATGCTGCATTTGCGGACTATGCGTTCTATCATCCAGTGTTGGGGCAGGTTAGCGCAGGAGTGAGATATGAGTATGTGCGCTTCCGCTACCATAGCCTTACCTCGAATGAGGATGAGATTTCTCGAAAGTACAGTAATCTTTTCCCATCTGTAACCTTTGCAAGGGCGTTCGGACCAGTGCAGACACAATTAATATATAGTATTAAGACCTCCCGTCCTTCATTCTCCAACCTCTCCGATAATATGATGTATCACAGCAAGTTTATTCTACAGAGCGGTAATGCTAAACTTCAGCCGCAGACGACCCAGCAGGTCAGTATGACGGCAAGGTGGAACTTCCTTACGGCCAGTGCCCAGTACTCCAGGACCGATGATGCCATAGTGTCATGGGGGAGAGTCTATTCCAATGATCAGATTACGGATGATGACGTGGTGGTGCATGTTCTTCCTGTGAATCTTGTCAATCCGTTCCGGGAACTCTCTTGCTACCTCAATGCGAGTCCTACAATTGGAATCTGGACTATGAACTATACTGTGGGAATTATGAAGCAGTGGCTTGATATTGACATGAGCAGGCAAGCCGGGTATGAAGAGGCCAAGGTCGTCTCGTTTAGCCGAAAGCCGATGTTTATCGCTCAAACCTTCAATAGTTTTAATTTCAAGAACGACTGGATGGTGGAACTTGGAATGGAGTATCATTCAAAGGGATTCTATCAGAATGTGTATCTTGCAAATACCGTATGTGATTTGTCTTGCTCTGTGCAGAAGGCTTTCCTTCGTGACAAATCGTTGGTGGTTCGTCTTTCTGCAAGCGATCTGCTTTGGAAACAGCGTTCCGATGTGCAATCAGATTACGGCTTTGTCAATTTTATACAGACCAATGCATTCAATACCAAGAAGATCTCCTTGTCTGTGACGTACAGGTTTAACTCCGCTTCAAGTAAATACAAAGGAACTGGCGCCGGAAAAGATACGGCATCACGAATCAAATAGGGAGTTTATGTAAGTACTTGAGATTCCGCAAGTCCTCGGCTTCTTATACAATGGGAAGCGGGAGGCTGCGGAATTTTCGTATGTTTTTTGTGCTGAATTCGTATATAATGCGTATGTTTGCCGCTCAATTTAGTTTTGTTTCTTTTTATGCAAGGGGTTTGGACGGTTCTGCTGTTGGTGGTATCCAACATCTTTATGACTTTCGCATGGTATGGCCATTTGAAGCTACAAGAGATGAAGATCTCAGAGGGTTGGCCGCTTATTCTTGTTATCCTTTTCTCGTGGGGCGTGGCTTTTTTTGAGTACTGCGCACAGGTGCCAGCCAATAGAATAGGCTCCAATATCAACGGAGGGCCTTTTTCGCTTGTGCAACTGAAAGTTATTCAAGAGGTGGTGTCCTTGACAGTGTTTACTGTGATTATCAACTTGCTTTTCAAAGGACAAGGGCTGCAGTGGAATCATATCGCTGCGTTCGTCTGCCTGGTTGCTGCTGTCTTTTTTGTCTTCGTGAAATAGATCAACTTCTCTGCACGGAAGCGCTACAGAGGGTATGTTCTCCTGCCTTGGCGATGAATAGGTACTCATCGTTATGCTCTTGCTTTAGCCCGATGGAAAGGTTCTCACCGCGCCGTATCTCTTTCTTGAAGTTGAGGTCGAGCCTGAATCTTGTGGAACTGTCTACGACATTATCGGGAAGGAGATCGAAAATCATTTCTATATATCGGTTGTTGTTGAGGTGTCCGTTGAAGTCGCACTCGCTATAGCCTACCTTTCTGGAGTCTGTAGTGTCCGGGGCGAAATCTCTAATTCGCCGCGGCCCTTCGCAAGGGAGGGAGAATGACTTGCCGCATACGTCAAGTTCGTCTCCTGGATAGATGGGACGTCTTGATGTGATGTCGATCATGCACCATTCTGTGGTTCCTCTTCCGATTTCATGTCCTGATTCGTCCGAGATTCGTATGCACCTATAGAACGTGATGCCTCCTTTGGAGACTGGCCATACCGTGACATACAATGGGTCGTATAGACTGGGTCTGCGGTCAATTTCAAAGGCCGAACGGATAAGAATCCAACTCCGGTTCTCTCTTGCCATCACGTCTATCCCGAATCCTTCCGTCCGGATGTTCTGGCCTATGGCGTTGATGATGTGCCCACAAAGTGAAGGTACTGTAATCTGTCCCTTGAAGTCTATTTCTTCTGGAACTACTGAGTATGCGTATGTGTTCATATATGTCATGTTTGATTTTTGTACATGCAAAGTTATCTATGGTTCTGCATGGGATGAAGCTAATGGCATTAAATTGATTATTTGGTGACTAAAATGCTTGTTTTACGGGAATAATTGCCTATTTTTGGGATGAATTACTGGATGTTTGTTGTTTATCCCAGTGTGGTCTGGGCTAAAATTTAGGTATATGAACTCTATTTTCCGATTTCCGAAGAGCTATGCGGCGCATCTTATCTATATACTTTTACTGCCACTGTTCTTTATTTCGTTCTGCTTCCTGTATAACCCATTCGGGATACAGGAGTTTTATCTTGTGGGCGGGAAATCCTTCGCGTTCCACATAGTGATGTTGTCTTGTATACAGATCGGCGTGCTTGCCCTTTCGAGGCTTGCTCTTTTCCTGATTCTCCGTAAGAGGACGTTCCTGTGGTGGCATTATGCGCTATGGTGTCTCTCTGAAGTGCTGTTTTGTGCCTGTTTTATGGCCCTGTACACGACGCTGTTTTTCGGGTCAGACCTTCCTTTCTTCCCTGCGCTCTCGCGCTGCCTTGAATTTGCATATCTCGTACTGGTTTACCCATATCTGTTTCTTGTACTGATAAGGATTGCTATTAATCTGTCTTCGGAACTGGATTCCCGTGGAGCCGTCAAGGAGGATGAACTCATGAAGTTCTACGATGAGCATAAAAAACTTCGCATGACCATTGATCCGGAGGCTGTGCTTTATATTAGTGCAGAAGCTAATTATCTAAAAATTCATTACTTCGACGGTGACGTGGTAAAAGAGTTCCTGCTCCGCAATTCTATGAAAAGCATCGAGTCCAACAATTCCGCTCGCTCTCTCGTTCGCTGCCATCGTTCGTACTTCATCAATCCTCATCATGTAAGTGTACTTAGTCGCGGAAAGGATGGACTTATCTTCGCGGAACTCAAGAACTCCTCGCTTGGCCATATTCCTGTGAGCAAGCAATATTATGACAGATTGTCAGATATGCTATAATTCAAGCCTATAGTTCAAGCCGGGCTTGAATTTTGATAGTACGACAATAATAATTATATTTGCGAGATTGTTAAAATTCGATTAAATGTCATTGACTTCAATAATTGGAAAGTTGTTCGGGTCCAAGGCTGACCGCGATTATAAGGCAGTGAAGCCTATTTTGGACAAAGTACTTGCCGTGTATCCTGAGATAGATAAGCTCAGTGATGATGAACTTCGTGCACACTCTGCTGCTTTGAGACAGAAAGTGGCAGATGTAGAAGCTCCTTTTGAGAAGAGAATTGCCGAAATAAAGGATGAACTCAACAAGGATATTCCTGTGGAGCAGAAAGAAGCACTTGCCGGTGAGTCTGATAAACTTGTTAAGGATGAGGATGAGGCTATTGAAAAATGTCTTGACGAGATTCTGCCCGAGGCGTTTGCGATAGTAAAATCCACGGCCAGAAGATTCAAGGAGAACAAAGAGATAGTGGTCAATGCCACGGATTTTGATCGTGATCTTTCTGTGTCCCATGATTTCGTGAAGATAGATGGGGATAAGGCAGTGTATTCCAACCATTGGGTTGCCGGTGGCAACGAGATTACCTGGGATATGGTGCACTATGACGTGCAGATTATCGGCGGTATCGCTCTGCATCAGGGAAAGATTGCAGAGATGGCGACCGGTGAGGGTAAGACCCTTGTGGCTACGCTTCCTGTGTTCTTGAATGCACTTGCCGGGAAAGGAGTCCACGTGGTTACGGTCAATGATTATCTGTCCAAGCGTGACTCAGAGTGGATGGGGCCTCTCTACATGTTCCATGGGCTATCGGTGGACTGTATTGATAAGCACGAGCCGAACTCCAAGGCGAGAAGAAATGCTTATGCTTGTGACATTACATTCGGTACCAATAACGAATTTGGATTTGACTACCTCAGGGACAATATGGTCACAAGTGAGGATGATCTTGTACAGCGCAAGCATCATTACGCAATCGTCGATGAGGTGGACTCCGTGCTCATAGACGATGCCCGTACTCCTTTGATTATATCCGGCCCTGTCGCAAGGAATAAGACGGATGAGGCTCAGTTCCTTGAGTTTAAGCCTTATGTGGAGAAACTTTATCAGGCGCAGAGGGCATTCGTGAACCAGACGCTCAATGATGCCAAGAAGGCTATTTCTGCCGGGGATGAGGCTGAAGGCGGAAAACTCCTCCTTCGTGCCCACAAGGGTCTGCCAAAGTATTCACCACTTATCAAGTATCTTTCAGAGCCTGGTATCAAGACTCTGATGCAGAAGGCGGAGAATTATTATATGCAGGACAACGAAAAAGAGATGCCAGTGGTGACTGATCCTCTCTATTTCGTTATCAATGAGCAGCTTAACACTGTGGATATGACCGATAAAGGTCATGATGTGCTTGCGCAGGCAGTGGGGAATGATGATTTCTTCGTGCTCCCTGACGTGGGAAGTCAGACGGCTGAGATCGAGCACTCTGACTTGTCTCCGGAAGAGAAGCAGCAGAAGAAGGACGAATTGAGAATGGCGTTCTCTACCAAGAGCGAGAGAGTTCACACTGTCATCCAGCTTCTCAAGGCATATACGATGTTTGAGAAAGATGTCGACTACGTGATTATGGACGGTAAGGTGAAGATTGTGGATGAGTCTACCGGTCGTATCATGGAAGGACGGCGCTGGAGTGATGGCCTCCATCAGGCTGTTGAAGCTAAGGAAAATGTCAAGGTAGAGGGCATCACGCAGACATTCGCCACTATTACACTTCAGAATTATTTCCGAATGTATCACAAACTTGCCGGTATGACTGGTACAGCTGAGACCGAGGCCGGTGAATTTTGGAGCATTTACAAACTTGATGTGATGGTGATCCCGACGAATCGTCCTGTCATAAGGGATGATCAGCCGGATCGTATATACAAGACCAAGAAAGCCAAGTTCGCTGCTGTGATTGATAGGATAGTGGAACTCACAGCTGCCGGAAGGCCTGTGCTTGTGGGTACATCCGATGTGGAGACGTCAGAACTTCTCAGCCGAATGCTCCGTATGCGTGGTATCAAGCACAATGTGCTCAATGCTAAGGAGCATGCGAGGGAAGCCGATATCGTGGCGCAGGCCGGACAGTCCTCTACTGTGACCATCGCTACGAACATGGCTGGTCGAGGTACGGATATCAAACTTTCCAAAGAGGTTAAGGATGCCGGCGGGCTTGCTATCCTCGGTACGGAGCGTCATGATTCCCGCCGTGTAGACCGTCAGCTCCGTGGACGTGCCGGACGTCAGGGCGACCCGGGTTCGTCTACTTTCTATCTCTCGCTTGAGGATGACCTCATGCGTATGTTTGGTGCTGACAACATCGCCAAGATGGTAGACCGTCTCGGAATGGAGGAAAATGATGTCCTCGAGGCTAATATGCTTACAAAGGCAGTTGAGAATGCCCAGAAGAAGAAGGAGGAGATAAACTTCGGCTCTCGTAAGCACCTTCTTGAGTATGACGATGTCATGAACTATCAGCGTGAAGCTATATACTCGCGTAGAAGGAATGCTATCAGCGGAGACAAGATAGAGATTGATCTCCGTAATATGATGATAGACAGCGCCGCCATTTTCGTGGATTCGCACAAGTCATTGAGTTATGAGGACTTCAATACAGAGCTTATCGCAGAATTCTCTATAGATTGCGGCTTTGATGAGGACTTCTACAGCAAGGCTAAGCCTGAGGCTATTCAGGCCAAGCTCTGCGAACAAATGGAAGCTGAGTATCATAGAAGGATGGAGACTCTGGTTTCCAAACTCAATCCTATCATCAAGGAAGTTTATGAGAAGCAGGGAAAGATGTACCAGAACATTGCCATCCCTGTTTCCGATGGTATCAAGCAGATGACTCTCGCCGTCAATCTTGAGAAAGCGTACAACTCTGATGGAAAGGAAATTGCCAAGACTCTTACCAAGAATATTATTCTTTTCCAGATAGATGAGCACTGGAAATCGCACCTTCGCGACATGGATGATCTTAAGCAGAGTGTGCAGACGGCTTCTTATGAGCAGAAAGATCCTGTGGTCGTCTACAAACTTGAGGGCTACAATCTTTTCGCTTCCATGCTTGAGGATTTGAATAGGGACGTGCTTTCATTCCTTCTTAAGGTCTTCGTTCCTCTTTCGGAACGTCCACAGCAGCCTCAGCGCCCGCAGCAGCCCGATATGAGCCAGATGCGTGCTAGTCGCAATGACTTGAGCACTAATGCTGCCCAGAATGCACGTACTCCTATCAAGGTAGACAGGCAGGTTGGTAGAAATGATCCGTGTCCTTGCGGAAGCGGCAAGAAATACAAGAATTGTCACGGAAAAGGACTTGTATAATGTTATTGAACCACAAGAATATGCAGAAGACAACAGAAACTGGTGCAGGAATCAATGATGTGACCCGCATCTCCAAAGGCGCTACCATTAAGGGGGATCTCGTTTCCTCCTCAGATATTAGAGTTGACGGTACTATTGACGGTAAGGTTCTTTCATCTGGCAAGATTGTCGTAGGAGAGCAGGCTGAATTGTCTGGCAGTCTCTATTGTTCCAACCTTGATTTGTGGGGAAAGATGGACGGTGACATTTATGTTAAAGATACGCTGTGCATCAAGAGCACGGCGGTTGTTAACGGGAATATTCACGTCAATAAGCTTCAGGTGGAAATGGGCGCTCAGATCAATGGTACCTGCAAGATGATGACTGAGCAGGAGTATGAAGACCTTGTATCCAAGGTCAGTATGAAGAAGACTCCGGTGAAATCTGACAAGCCCAAAGAAGCTTGAATAATATGTTGAGCCCTAATGTGAATCTATCCGGTAAGACGGTCCTTGTGACTGGTGCTGCCGGATTTATTGGAAGTAATCTTGTGAAAAGGTTGCTTTCACACGTGAGTGACATTACTGTAATCGGGATTGATTCCATTACCGATTATTATGATGTGAATATAAAGCATGGCCGACTTGCTGAGATAGAGGAATGTGCGCGTAAATCTGGTTCCAAGTGGTCTTTTATACGAGCATCCATTGCCGATAAGAGTGTCCTCGATGCAATTTTCGAAAGCCATGAGATAAGCGTGGTGGTAAACCTTGCTGCACAGGCTGGGGTGCGTTATAGTATTACCAACCCTGATGCTTATGTTGAGAGTAACCTTATAGGGTTCTACAATATTCTTGAGGCGTGCCGGCATCATGAGGTGGAGCACCTTGTCTATGCGTCTTCTTCTTCTGTGTATGGCAGCAATAAGAAAGTCCCTTATAGCACAGATGACAAGGTGGATAACCCTGTCAGCCTATATGCCGCTACCAAAAAGAGCAATGAGCTTATGGCCCATGCCTATAGCAAACTTTACAATATACCTTCCACTGGGCTGAGGTTTTTTACCGTGTATGGTCCAGCTGGTCGTCCTGATATGGCTTACTTCGGGTTCACTGACAAGCTTCGGGCGGGACAGACCATAAAGATATTCAATTACGGGCACTGTATGCGTGACTTTACCTATATTGATGATATCGTGGAGGGGGTAGTGAGAGTTATGGGGCATGCTCCAGAGAAACGTACAGGAGAAGATGGGCTTCCGATTCCGCCATATATGGTGTATAATATCGGAAACAGCTCCCCGGAGAACCTTCTGGACTTCGTGACGATACTTCAAGAAGAGTTGATTTCTGCGGGTGTCCTTCCGCCAGAGTACGATTTCGAGTCACACAAGGAGCTTGTTCCTATGCAGCCAGGAGACGTCCCTGTGACGTATGCTGATACGACTCCTCTTGAGAGGGATTTCGGATTCAGACCGTCCACGCCTCTTCGCGATGGGCTTAGGGCTTTTGTCCGGTGGTACGCTTCGTATTACGGAACATATTCGCAGGAAAACAATTAATGATAAGATGAAGAAGATAATGTTGCTCGGCTCCGGAGAACTTGGGAAGGAGTTTGTCATTGCTGCCAAAAGAGCAGGACAATGGGTGATTGCGTGTGACCGTTACGACAATGCTCCGGCTATGCAGGTTGCTGACGAGAGGGAAGTGTTCAATATGCTGGACGGAGAGGCTCTCGCTGCAGCGGTTGAGAGGCATCATCCTGATATTATTGTTCCTGAAATAGAGGCAATCCGTACGGAGCGCCTTTTCGATTTCGAAAAATCCGGCATTCAGGTAGTGCCGTCAGCAAGGGCGGTAAACTACACCATGAATCGCAAGGCTATCAGAGATTTAGCTGCCAAAGAACTCGGACTTCGGACCGCCAGGTACTTTTATGCCAAGACATACGATGAACTTGTGGATGCGGCTGAGAAAATAGGCTTCCCGTGTGTGATAAAGCCGTTGATGTCATCTTCGGGACATGGACAGAGTATGGTAAAGTCGAAAGATGATCTTCGTCGGGCATTCGATGATGCCATGGCAGGAAGCAGAGGCGATGTCAAGGAGGTGATTGTGGAGGAGTTTATTCACTTCCGCTCCGAGTTTACGCTGCTTACAGTGACACAGAAATGTGGTCCTACCTTGTTTTGTCCGCCAATAGGACATGTCCAGAAAGGTGGAGACTATCGTGAATCGTGGCAGCCTTATGATATCCCGCAAAAGTTCCTTGAGGCTGCGCAGGACATGGCTGCAAAGATAACTGCCGCACTTACTGGGGCCGGCATTTGGGGGGTGGAGTTTTTCCTTGCCGATGACGGTGTGATTTTCTCGGAGTTGAGCCCGCGTCCTCACGATACAGGCATGGTGACACTTGCACATTCCACTGCTTTGTCTGAGTTTGAACTGCATTTTCGTGCGCTTATGGGGCTTCCGATTCCTGAAATCAAACTTGAGAAGCCGGCGGCAAGTGCTGTAGTTCTTTCCCCTGTGGAGTCCGATAGGCCGCTTGATTATCATCTTGATGAGGCTTTTTCTCAGGAAAATACCATAGTGCGAGTGTTTGGTAAGCCAGATGCTCATGTGGGAAGACGAATGGCGGTGGTATTGTGCTATGGCGATAAAGGAACATCTGTTGATGAACTCCGCAGCAAGGCCAAACGACTTGCATCTACGATACTTTAGGAAGAGTGTTACATTATCAGATAACATTGTAACGTTGGCTACTTCTTTAGTCAACGTTTTTTAATATATTTGCTTCCGTTACCATTTATTATTGACACCAAAACAATTGTCTAAATGAAGAAAATACTATTTCCTTTACTTGCCGTAGGAGCAGTGCTTGCATCCTGTGGCAAGACAAGCTCGAATCAGGATCTTGCCCTGAATGATCTTGAATATTTCGAGAGGCCGGGTGTGAATGTTTTTGTCTATAACAACCTCTTTTCAGGAGGTTTTAATGATGAGAAGAACTCCGGCATAGAGATTATCCATCATGGAGTACGTACCGTTCAGGGCGGTGCAGTTCGTCTTTCTAATACTCCTGAACAATGGGATCTTGTTCCAAATACTCCTTCACGGGTGGTCAATAGGGAGAACAATTCCATAGAGGTGAGCCTTCGATATGATGATTATGATTTCGATTCGAGGCTTGTTGTGACGGGTGAGGGAAAGGCATTCAGAATTGATGTATATCTCGATAGTCCTGTCCCTGCCGCTCTTGAGGGTGAAGCTGGATTCAACCTCGAGTTCCTTCCATCACAGTATTGGAACAAGGCTTATCTGGTGGATGGCAGGCCGGAGAGGTTCCCTCGCTATGCCGTGAGCGAGACTGTCGCGCGTCCAAATAGCGAAAAGATCAAACAGTACAAGGGCTATCGTACATACGATGACCGTGGTACCGGTGAATTTGTGGATCCACTTCCTATGAGTACAGGCCATGAGATGCTTTTCGCACCGGATGATCCTTCTCGTATGATCAAGATTACCTCAGATGATGCGGAACTCAAACTCTATGACGGAAGAATGATAGCACAGAACGGTTGGTTCGTCCTTAGAAGTGTTCTTCCTGCCGGCAAGACAGGAAAGGTAGTCAGCTGGCTGGTTGAGCCGAATACTATTGATGGTTGGGTGCGGGAACCTAATGTGGGATTCTCACAAGTAGGTTACCTCCCTTCACAGCCTAAAACGGCAGTCATCGAGCTTGATAAGAATGACAAGATGCTCTCAAGTGCTTCCGTGTACAGGGTTAATGCAGATGGCACTTCATCTAAGGCTTATACGGGAAAGGTGACAATGTGGGGACCTTACTACAAGTATAATTATGCCAAGTTTGACTTCTCCAGCCTTCGTGAGCCAGGTGTGTACTATCTTCAGTATGGTGATGTGAAGACCAACAACTTCATCATTGATACTACTGTATACGATAAGATTACGGATGCTACTACCGATGTATGGGTGCCTATTCACATGAATCACATGTTCGTGAACGAAGCTTACCGCGTATGGCATGGTGAGCCTTTCAAGGAGGGATATCTTCAGGCTCCTGAGAACACGGATCACTTCGATCTTCACTCCCAGGGACCTACCACGGATACCAAGTACAAGGCTCTTGAACTTATTCCTGGCCTTAATGTAGGTGGATACTTCGATGCTGGAGACTTTGATATTGAGACTGGCTCTAATATTAGTGTAGTGCAGAACTTTGTGTCTATCTGGGAGCTCTTCAAGCCTATGCGTGACATGACTTTTGTGAGCGAATCCCAGCGCTATGTGGATCTTCACCGTCCTGACGGAATTCCTGACATCCTCCAGTATATTGAACATGGAACGCTGAATATCGTAGCCCAGGCAGAGCAGATCGGACACATGTCACAGTGTCTTTCCAATTCCGTACTTGACAACTATCATCATCTCGGTGATGCCGCATCTCTTACGGATGGATATCACTATGATCCGTCTTTGAAGCCATATCAGGTATCTGCCGATGGAAAGCGTAGCGGTACTCCTGATGACATGTGGGCTTTCACCAGCCGCAATCCTCAGCTCGACCTTCGTGCATCGACAATGCTTGCTGCTGCAAGCCATGCACTTATGGGGTATAATGATGACCTTGCAAAGCGTGCCCTTACCCAGTCCAAGCGACTGTTCAAGGAGGCAAACGAACTTATTGCCAAGCAGCCGAAGCCTCAGGGCAGACGTGGCGGTATGATGGGTGGCGGTAATGCTGCTACCAACCTTCAACTATACGTTGCTACTGGCGAGAAGCATTATATCGAGGATTTCGATGCCCAGATCTGGGGTATGCTTGACATGAACGTCAATTTCGGAATCTCTACAGCTCTTGATGCTATTCCTTATATGAATGAGGATTACAAGACCAAACTCCGCCCTTACGTGGAGAAGTATAAGGAGTATCTTGATAGTCTTGACGAGGATAACCCTTACGGAGTTCCTATCGGACTTGGAAACTGGGCTGGAAGCGGTAATGTTGTGTCTTTCGGTACTACCGTAAGCTTCGCAAGCCAATATTTCCCTGACATCATTTCCAAGGATTATGCATACAAGGCGATGAATTATCTCTTCGGTTGTCACCCATATCACAACTATTCTCTCGTAGCTACGGTAGGTGCTACAAGACCGAAAGCCGTGTTCTATGGCAACAACCGTGCGGACTTCTCCTTTATACCTGGAAATGTGGCCCCTGGACTTCTCTTCCGTCATCCAGATCATTTCGAGAATTACGATGACTGGCCTTTCCTCTGGGGACAGAATGAAGGTACGATTGCCGGAAATACGAGTTATGTAATCTTCGGCTCAGCATTTAAAAACCTTGTAAGGGAATAAGGCCCTTGAGCTTCACTTAGCTGAAGTTATCTATAAGTCAATTTACAAGTCAAAAGAGGCTGCCAAGGCAATTGGCGGCCTCTGTTTTTATTTTCGCGTGAGTGTAGTTACACTTTCTCGAAAAAAACATTATATTTGCGCGTGTCAAAACACGTGAGAAGAGACAGGCACTGAACCCTGTTATAAAGCGACTAACATGAAAGAAAAACTCTCCATTATTTTAAGGGGGGGGGGTAAGGCTTAGACTTCTAATTGTCATAGTATTACTCCTTGGAGGGGGAGTAGCGCTCAAGTCACAGAGTTATACCGATACATTATCAGTTTATTTCCGTCAAGGGAAATCAACATTCGATCGCAGTTACAGAGGAAACGGAGAGCGGTCGGAGTCGTTTGTGCGTTATATCCACGATGTGCTTGTCGGACATGAAGACGCGACAGTCAAGGGGATCCGCTTCGAGGTAAGCTGTTCTCCGGAAGGAAGCCGGGAGGTGAACGAGCGCCTTGTCGCAGCGCGAGCCGAGAGCATCATGAAATGGATGCAAGGACAACTACCTCTTGAGAGAGTTCCATACGAGATAAATACCACACTTGATCCATGGACAGACCTCCTGTCGATGGTGGAGTCTGACGAGAACGTGCCATACCGAGAGGAAGTCATAGGAGTAATAGGCGGCCTAATCGACGGACGATCACAGAAGAGCGAACTTGAGACTCTACGAGGTGGCGAACCATGGCGCTATATGCTGAGCAGGCACTTTCCGAGTCTGAGACGATTCGAGATGAGTGTGGAGGTGGAAGTACATCTGCCGGAACTGGAGATAGATGAGGAAGCACTACGTGCTGACTGCGAACGGACACAGCTCCCGATGACAGTGCCCCTTGAGAGTTTTCCAAGATATGATACTGGGCTTGCTTCTGTAAGTCCTATGAAGTATAAGACGCCTAAAGATATTTCCCTATATGTAAAGACCAATGGAGTAGCATTGGGGATGCTGGTGGGGAATGTGTGCGTGGAAGTCAGGCTGCCCGATAGCCCATGGAGTATCAATGTGCCGGTGTATTACTCCGGTCTTGACTGGTTCCGAGTTACGACCAAGTTCAGGATGGCATCGTTTCTTCTGGAAGTGAGATATAATTTCCCTGGGGTGGAAGGATTGTATGCAGGAGTCCATGGCGGCTTGGCATGGTATAACTTCGCGTTTTCTGGCGACTGGCGCATACAGGATGCCGGAGGCAATAGTCCGGCTCTTGGTGGCGGTCTGAGTGTCGGTTATCGTATTACACCGTTCAAGAGAGTGCCTGCGCTTGGAGTGGAGTTCAACGCTGGTCTTGGCGTCTACTCGCTTAAATACGATAAGTTCTATAATGAACCTAATGGTCCGGCTGCCGAGAAAGGCATTGAAGCGGTGAAATGTATCCCGGATGCACTTGGGATTTCGCTGTATTACCGCTTTGATAATGTAAAAGGAGGCACGCGGCGATGAGAGTGAAAATCTTCAGAGCGAGCGCGCTGCTGAGCGTAGCGCTACTTCTGCTGGGCGGAATGGTGAGTTCGTGCGTGCACGAATGGCCGGATGATCTGACACCGGCGGATGTGGACGTGAACCTTGAGTTCAACACTGAGTTCCTGCCGTTCAAGGATGTGGAATACACTAAGAAGACCAAGTCAGACCCATCAGAGTATAATATCAGATACAAGATAGGTGCATACCGTGCCCTAAAGAGCGGCGGGTATGATGTGGAGCCGATGCGTGAATATACGTTTACGAAGCAGGAAGTCAGCGAGCCTGACTATCGAGTGCGCATCGCCCTGCCAGAGGGAGAATATATGCTTCGCGCGTGGACTGACTATGTGCTTGATGGAACGCAGAAAGACTTGTATTACCTGACAGAAGACTTCTCTGCGGTGCAGGTGCATGAGCCTTATGAAGGAGACACAGACTTTAAGGATGCCTTCGTGGGAGAATCCCCTGTAAGGTCGGTACGAGTGGGCGTGGAAGCCCCTAAAGTGAGCGCAACGATAGCGATGGAGCGTCCCCTGGCGAAGTTCCAGTTTGTAGCAGAAGACCTTTATGACCTTGTTACGAAGGCTATGGAGAAGAATATGAGCGCAAGCGAGTATGCGGACTATAAGAACGGCAGACGCCCACTTGAAGGGGAGGGCGGAGGCGCCGCACGACCAAGCTCTTCGGACTATGATTTCAGCGTCGGCGTGACCGATGCGCTGGATGGAGGAACGAAAGCGCCCTGGGACCCGACGAAAGCACCAGGCTTCGACCCGGATAGTTATAAAGTGGTGTTCTACTATACCTCGTTTCTTCCTACGATATACAATGTGCTTACACAGAAGCCGATCGATGCCAAGACAGGAATGACGTTCACGTCGAACTTAAGCCCACTAAATGAAGAGGAAGCACTGATAGGGTTTGACTATGTGCTAGTGAATGGGACAGAGTCAAGTGTGAGCGTGCAAGTAGGCCTGTATGATCCGGAGGGGACAATGCTTTCGCTGAGCAACCCAGTGACGGTGCCGATAGTACGCGGGAAGGTGACGACGGTGCGCGGCAAGTTCCTGACCCTGTCGACGGGAAGCGGAATAGGAGTGGACCCGGGCTTTGAAGGAGATTACACAATAGAATATTAACAAATAACAATTAACAATAAACAACGATGAAACGTTATTTTAAAACTATCGCAGCCGTCGTGCTAGCAGCAATGACGACCGCAGCGTGCCAGAAGGAAAACTTCGAAGGCGCAACACCTGCAGGACAGGAAGTGGATGTTACACTTGACCTGCTCGCACCACAGATAGGCACTAAAGCCTATGGAGACGGAACCACGGCCGAGACTGTGTATGTCCATGTGTACCAAAAAGATGCTAATGGCGGCTTGACTTATATTGAGCCTGCAGCAGAGGGTGCAAGCCTCAAGACCCCATCACAGTCATTGACTCTTAGTGGTCTGAAGGCAAAATATAGCACCCGCCTCGTGACAGGCCAGACTTATACATTTGTGTTCTGGGCACAGGCAGACGGTGCTCCATATACTTACGATCCTGCTTCGCAGACCGTTACAGTGAACTACACAAATGCAGCAGGAAACGATGAGAACCGCGATGCTTTCTATAATGTCCTTGCTAACGTGAAGATAGAGGGCGCCTATACAGCCAGCGTTCAGCTTACCCGTCCGTTTGCGCAGCTTAATTTCGGAGCCTCCGACTACGAAGAGGCAAAGGCTGCAGGACTTACAGTGACAGACGCTCAGGTTAAGCTCACCCATGCAGCCACAAGCCTCAACCTTCTTGACGGCACCACCGCAGGAGATGAGACCGTGTCCTTTGCACGCACAGCGTTGCCTTCTGATCCGAATGCCACGCTTACTGCTGGAGGAAAGGACTACAAGTACGTGGCTATGGACTATGTCCTCGTGGGCAAGAGCGCGAAGACCCTTTCAGAAGTAACACTTACTCTTACGGCTACCGGTGCACAGAGTGCAACTCCAGAGTTTACATATAGCAATGTCCCTCTTCAGGCCAACTACCGCACCAATATCGTGGGTAATCTCTTCACCAGCCCGGCAGAAGTGCAGATTGAGGTTACTCCAGGCTTCGGGACTCCGGACAATGATGTAGTTGAGAATGTGTCATCTATAGCAGCAGCTAACGAGGCGTTTGCGAATGGAGCTACATCTGTCAATGTGACGAGTGTCTCAAATGAAGATGATACAACCATTATTCTTCCGAAGACAAACAATGAGGTATCCCTTACCCTTCCTGCCGTTCCTGCCGGAAAGACAGTTACCATCAAATATGCGGATGGCGCATCAGAAGGGCAGAAGCCTCAGACTCTCAATGTGACAGCTACATCAGCAGACGCTATCACTATCGAAGCACCAACCACCCATGTGGAACTCAACGGCGTGACCGTCAATACCGTCACCGCTTCTACCAGCAGCACCACCCTCGTTGTAGGTAAGGATGTGAAGATCGGCACTTTGAAGATTGAGCAGGGAAGCGCTGTGATCTATGGTAGTGTTACTACTGTGGAGAAAGGTGCGAATGCAGGCGAAGTTACAATCTATGTAAAGAATGCTAATGCTCTTGAGACAGCACTTAACAATGCCGATAAGGTTGTTCTTGAGGCTGACCTTGATCTTGCTAAAACCGCCTCTCTTGTTTCTGGAAAGAGCGTTGTTCTTGACATGAATGGAAAGAAGGTCTTTAATTCAGAAGATCTTTGGGATAAACCTACAAAAAATGATTGTAATTGGTCTTTGGTATCTGTTAAAAAGGGCGATTTGACTATAACTGGAAACGGTACCCTTTCTGCAAAGGAGAATGACTGCTATGCTGTGGATGTTCAAGACAATAGTTCATCTGTTATTATTGAGAATGGCACCTTTATAGGAAATATTCATGCTGTATATGCCCAGGAAGGAGTTGCCCATGTGAAAGGTGGTCGCTACTCCGTGCAGCAGAAATATCCAGATGCAGCAAAGGCTGACGAATTTGTTCTTAATTGTTATGACGCAAATTGCAAGAATGGCACTGCAAAGATTGTAGTTGAAGGCGGAGAATTCTGTAACTTCAATCCTGGTGACTGCTATGCAGAAGGTGCACATACTAGTTTCCTGAAAGAAAATTGCTTTGTGACAAAATCCGAGAACTATTATGTTGTAAAAACCGGCGCTGATAATCTTGCCGCAGCATTAAATGGTGCTGGATATGCAGAAGTTTACGGACCTATGGATGTTGATTATGTTTCTGTTAGTTCTGCATCTTCTTTGGTTTTGGGAAGTAATGGTGTGTTGAGTGCTACAGAAGAAGAGTCTCTCCGTTCGAATAAGAAAGGACATCTGAAAATTAGCGGAGATGGTGCTATAAAGGTTTCATTTGCTAATGCTGCAAAACAGGTATCAGCTTTATCAGTACGAAATGGCGGAACTATTACAATAGATGGAAACGTTAGAATTGATGGTGGCAGTGGTAGTAAAGGAAACTATGCTATTAGGATGGTTTCTGGAACAGTTAATATAAACGATGGATATTTCCACTCTGGAAATGATGCTAACGGAAAACCAAGTGAAGTTATATATCTTGAGAGTGGTTTCGCAAGTAGTTGTGTTTGCAAGCTCAATATTAATGGAGGAATATTTGAGTGTGATGGAGATGCTTCGTTCCTTATAAATTGTCAAGACAGTTATAGAAAGAAGTGCACTATTACAATTAAAGGTGGAACTTTCGTTGGCTTTAATCCTGCAAATAATAGAGCAGAAGGGGCAAATACAAACTTCGTTGCTGCGGGTTATAAGTCAGTGGAGACCACCTACAATGGTAAGCAGGCATGGACTGTGGTAGCTGAATAAACATTATTTGACTGTTATTTCATCCGGCGGGGCTTGACCGCGCCGCCGGGTGCCAAGAGAGAGGGAGATGAGAAGAGTGAAAGGAGGATTAGGGGATAAGAGGGGTTGGAGAAAAGAAGGATAAAAGAGGGAGAGAGTATAAAGAATAGTAAAGGAGAAGTATTGTCGTATGAGGAAGCTTTTGTTATCGGTATGGATGTGCATGGTGGTTCTTGCTGCGAGTTGTGGCAGGAGCATGGAGCCGTCGTGCATCCAGAAGGAGGTGGACGTCTCGTTTGATGTGGATGTCGCTCAGCCTGCGACAAAAGCCTATGGAGACGGCATGACAGTCAATACGGTTCATGTGTATGCATACCTGAAGGATCCTGTTAGCGGTAAGTTGTCATATATTGATCCGGTTGCCTATGGAGAGAACTGCCCTACGAAGACTCTGGACATGGTAGGAGGAAAGGCTCCTTATAGTACGCGGCTTGTCATGGGGCAGGAGTATGTCATCGTATTCTGGGCTGATTACCAGTCTGATGATTATGACTCACCATATACCTATGATAGTGCTTCGCATACAATTTCAATAAAAGACCATAACTATCAAGCCTATGCCGTGCCAGCGAATGATGAGCGGCGCGATGCCTTCTACGCAGTAGAGACCATCACGGTAAATGGCGCTATAGGAGACAGGACGGTGCGTCTGAAACGCCCGTTTGCACAGGTCAATATCGGCATAACTGATAGCGGTTTGGCAGATGCCGCATCCAAGGGGATAACTCTGAAGGATTTATCGGTGACATTTTCCAATGTAGCAACTAAGATTGATCTTGTGACAAGCGAGGTGTATAGGGTTATTCCCGGAGATGACCATGCCGACTATGTTCCTTTTAAGGCAAACTCTCTGCCGAATCAGAAATTCATGGTCGGAGGGGTCGAGTATAACCTTATATCCATGAACTATGTGCTGGTGGATCAGAATGAGGAGGGTACGGTAGCCAAGAATATCAGCCTCATTAGTGATGGCGGCAAATACAAGAGGCAGTTCAGCAATGTTACTCTTCGTGCGAACTATAAGACCAATATAGTGGGCGACATTATTAATGTGGAATAAATAATTAAAGCATTATAGTATGAAAAGAATTCTTGAACTTGCGGCTGTGGCAGTGCTCGGATTGATGACGGCATCATGCAACAAGAGCGCCGCACCAGAGGAAGGCGTGCCGGTAAGCATCAGCGTGCAGGCACCAGAGATTGGAACAAGGTCAATCTCAGATGGAAAGAGCGTGAATCAGGTGCGTTGCATCGTGTTCCGCGATGGCAAACTCATCCAGCACAGTGATGTCACCAAGGTGATTCCGATGACAGGCGGTACCGCCACTTATGAGACCCGCCTCATCATCGGGCAGAGTTACAAGCTTGTCTTCTGG
>ERZ808274.477-NODE-477-length-19822-cov-3.880913_pt1 | contig 19822 bp, 14 predicted proteins | sample MGYA00521277_ERZ808274 | MGnify/ENA primary metagenome ERZ808274 (study PRJEB31516, sample SAMN03275597) | gut metagenome | biome: mammalia-associated habitat; material: feces | host: Papio cynocephalus | place: Kenya | collected 2012-07-28 ... | reverse complement strand
TCTTTTCAGCGTCCTGAATGTGCGGGAATGCCCAACACGAACAACAAGATTGAGGGGACTTTTACCGACTTGAAGAAGTCGTTGAACAATCATACGGGAATGTCTCCACAGAATAGGAAACGATTTATAAGTGGCTTTTTCTTGCAGCGGTTGAACTGATTTTTCTTTGTATTTTACTTTCAACGAATGATGTTTTAGGCTATTACGCGGCTCCCCAAGCCGCATACTACGCAATCCCCAACAGAGAGATTTTTAGGGGCAATTTATACCACCATTTTTCCAGCCTGCAAAATGACCCATAGAGACATACTACCCACTTTTCAGCCTGCAGAATGACCTATACGCCTAAAATTCTATACATTATGACTTATGGATACATCCGCGTGTCAACCGACAGGCAAACCGTAGAAAATCAACGCTTTGAAATCAACAACTTCTGCAGTCGTGAACAGATACAGGTAGACGGCTGGATAGAAGAGACTATTAGCGGCACCAAAGCCTACAACAAACGTGCACTCGGCAAATTGCTGAAACGTGTGGAGAAGGGCGACCTGATAGTATGTGCTGAACTATCCCGCCTTGGGCGGAATCTGTTTATGATTATGGAAATACTCAATATCTGCATGACCAAAGAATGTCGCGTGTGGACTATCAAAGACAACTACCGTCTTGGTGATGACATACAGAGCAAAGTGCTGGCATTTGCTTTCGGCTTGTCGGCAGAGATTGAACGCAACTTGATAAGTCAGCGAACTAAAGAGGCTTTGGCAAGAAAAAAGAAAGAAGGTGCGGTATTAGGACGCCCGAAAGGAAAGAAAACCGCTCCCGAAAAACACCCGTTATATCACAAAAAGCATTTGGTCGTGGCATTATTGAAAAAGCGTGTATCACGGCGCAAAATAGCACAAATCTGTGAAGTGGATAGGAGTACTGTCGCTAAGTTTATACGTGATTTTATTGAGGTGTCAATTTAATCCGATGTCATCGGCTACCCTAATACGTCCGTTTTTGAGACACCACTTTGTGCTTGTATTCAAACAACGGTGCAAAGGTACATCTTTTTCTTAATACACACAAGTATTTTCCATAAGAAAGTACTATTTTTTGACATTCCACCATAATTATTCGTGCACATCAGGCACCAGAGTATTAAAAACAACATATCCCGCAGGACATTCAACAAAGCATCAATAGACAACATTCTTTGTGTATCAAAAACGGACATTTTTGATAGGCTAAGCAAAAATAATGAATTGAATTAGGAAGAGTATGTTTTGCCCTGAATGTGGTACCAAGTTAGACCATGACGCACATTTTTGCCCTCAATGTGGTACAAAGGTGATGTTTGAGGAAACCTCCATAACATCAGAATGTACTACAGAGCGCGCGAATGCGGATATGCTACGTGCTCAGATGGCGGGTAACATGTGTACTGCAGATGCTGCTCATACAGAATGTAAGATAGTGATACGTGGATTTATTCTGACCAATCTGCGTACGTTGTCGAAGCGGTTGGGGGTAGAAACAGGCGACTTATGTGGTCTTCTAAACGGTTACATATCCGGTATGCGCAATTTGGGCGTGCAATATACATTATTGGATGCCGGAGATTACACATACAAGACCCGCAGTTTGCTTGGCGGACATAAACACGTGAGTTTGAATCAGAATAATGCATGGTATGAATACGCTGACATATTAAAAGATGCGCACGATGCCGAAGTCAAAAGCCGGTTACCGGAATCAGACTACTTGTTTATCATCGGTGGTGATAAGGATGTGCCGATGGCATGTGTACCTAATGTTTTCGGAAATGCAGATAAGGATGTGGACACCGACTTGCTGTATGCCTATCCGTATGGGAAAGAAATGGAGGAGAAGTTGCTGACGTTGGAGTTGTTCTCCTATGATGCGATGTTCTACATTGGCCGTTTGCCGGTAGCAGATGATGGCACCGCTGACGATATTGTCCGTTATTTGTCTCGCATATTGAAAAACGGTGCTGCCGTACCTGTGGACAGGGCTTATACACAAAGTGACCCTGCGTGGTATCAAATGACTATGGCCATTACAGAAGATTTGGCACAATGTGGCTTATATCCGTCCGTGTCTGCCAATCTGCCTCGTGGCATAATAGCGGATGGACGCGTATTTTTAACGCCGGAGGTCCGTGCAGACGAGCAAACAGGCTATTCTAATATAGCAGTCTTTGACAAGGATGCCAATTACTATTTCTTCAATATGCATGGTAGCAACGCACTTAGGAGCGCAGCATTTTATGGTGAAAATCCGGGCATTGATTTCCCTGCTGGTGTAACACCTGCTCATATTGCAGCATCACGCTGTCCTAATATATTTTTTACGCAAGCATGCTATGGCGGCCGTTTTATCGGCTATCCGAAACAACTGAGTATGCTACATACTGCATTAAATAGCAATACGTTGGCTTATGTGGGGTCTTCCCGTGTGGCGTATGGTGGCGGAATACCGAAAGATATCGGAGCATCAGACATCTTAGGACTGGCTTTTAACCGAAATATGTTGAGCGGAAGTACTACCGGTGCTGCGTTTTTTGCTGCCCGAGTACAGACCTTCTTGCATAGTCGGGGAGGTATGCCTACCGACTCTTTGACCGTGATAGAATTTAATCTGTATGGTGATCCTGTTGTACATATAGGCGGATACGAACGGAATAGTGAAACAGATAAACATGCCGTATTGGCAAAAGGAGAAAAAGTGGGTATTGTACGTCATGAGACGTTATATGACAAATCAGCGGACGCACCCCAAAGTCTGTTATCACGAGTGCGCCAAGCAGTAGATAAAAATATCTTGGACATATCAGCAGTAATCACCAAACAACTATACGAACAATATGGGGTTTCTGCTCGTGAGCCGTCAATCATCGAGCGATGCACGTTTGCTGACGGGCACAAAGAATTGGCATTTACGTACTCCAAGCATACACCCTGCACATGCGGGATAGTAAATGAGGTGAATGTATCTGCTATGGAAAACGGAGAAGTGAGATATGTGACAATGACTAAATAATAATAGCTACAAAATACATCAACCTATGGATTGCCCTACATGTGGAAAGCCTCTGAAAGAAGGAGCCAAATTTTGCATATATTGTGGTACAAAAGTAGCACAAGACTTGCCTGCTGCGACAACTGCCGTAAAGCCGGAGGAGGAGAGTGACCACCTCAAAGAACAGCAAATAGGAGATTTGGCTCAAACTGCCAATCGCCGTATATATTGGGATATACAGCAGGGGCAGGTGGCACGTGTAATCAAGTCGCAAGACCTGACGCAGTTCAAAGATGTACGTGGTGTCATTATCTCGGAAGGCACAACTGCTTATGTGCGCGTGAACGGAAAAACTGTTTTGACATTGAATGGCGGTACCTACGACTTCAAACAGGCAAAATCCGATAAGGACGATGCCCCGTTAAAGCGTGCATGGAACATTGTCAGAGGTCTGTTTGGCAAAAAGGAACTGACCGAAGCAGAAGAGAAGTCTCTGCTAAAACACATACAGGAAGGTTCATCATTCACCATTATCATATTGGTGGACAAGGCATTCCCATTGCTTATCGGTGCCAAGCAGACCACATTGGACGACTACAAGACATTCCGACCTATGTCGTTGAAGACCAAGTATCTGACAGTACAAGTGGGGGTGAATGCATATTTCCAAATCGCGGACAAAGAACATTTTATACAACATTGGCTAATAGACCGCACCGAATTGACAACCACTCAGATTGTGGATGAGCTAAGCGACACAGTCCGTGCGTATCTGCAAAGTTGTATGGAAGACGCAGAGTGGGAGGGAAATACAGTGCCTGACGACTTGCGCAGGAAACTGAAAGAAGAACTCAATACAGATGCTGTAAACAAGTATTTTGGTCTCACCATTGCCCGTATTGTTGAAATATCGGCAGAAAGTAAAGACTTGGAGCGTTTCCGCCAATTAAGTAGCGAAATGTACTTGAGTGAGCAGGAGATGGACTACCTGCGTCGCACCAACGATTTCAAGAATCGTTTGGCGGAAGTGCAGAACGCACAGCAGTTGCACGAGGCGCGTACAAGCGTAGAGTTGCAGCGGGAGTTGGATAAGATAAACAAGGACGACCTGTTGCGTCAGGATGAGTTGGATAAGTTCAAACTGCTCTTGGAAAGTGAGCGACGTCTCCGCGAAGCGCGTACGAAAGAGGAGGAAGAGGCTGCTATGGCTGAGATTCGCAGGACAGGCTTGATGCGTGAGATAGACTACAAACGCATCGAACAAGATGCCGACTTGGAACGCCGCCGCAAAGAAGCAGACTTCGCCTTTGAGCAGCAACAGCGCGAAGAAGATGCCAAGGCGCAACGCCGCCAACGACAGTTTGAACAGTTTATGGCAATGGAGAATGCCGCCAACCAACACGAATTAGAGATGGCACGTACAAAAAACGAGACAGAGCGTGAATGGTCGGAACGTCTGTACCAACAGCAACAGGCGCAGAACGACCAGATGATGAGCCTGTTGCAGACGATGGCTGGTGCACGTACTCCACAGACGCAGATGACATCTCCGGCTCCTGCCGCACCAGCCCCATCAATGAAGTACTGCAATCAATGCGGTGCACATATACAGACAGATAGCAAACATTGCCCGGAATGTGGCGCAAAGCAAAATTGACATGGCAAATCTGATAGGCATAGTACATATCCGCCATCTATGCATCGGCAGTAAATCTGAAGGCGATTATGCTTGTTTTACACTGCCTACAGGCAAAGAATACATCCTCTATCGTGAAGGAGTATATCCTGCGAGTGATGACTATTTCACACAGTTTGACGACAAAAAAGTAGTTGTCGAAGGTAGTATCGAAGAGCACACACATTATGTGTGCGTACAATCTGTAACTGAAGAATAGGTATAAAAATAAGAAATAAATATGTTAGAGTATAAATGCCCCGAATGTGGTGCTCCCATGACTATCGGTGAACGTCATTGTGCAAACTGCGATTATGACCTGACTGATACTGAGTATGCCATGATGATGTCACAGAATACGCCGATAGCCGATGCGCAACCTCATGCATCTGTTGGCAAGCGACAGGTTACTACCCCTGAAGCAGTAATGGCACATGGTAACGTGGATATATCACAGCATCATAGTGAAGACAAATCCACACACCATGTTGACAACTCACAGACTGTCAACAATACCAACCAAACGGTCACAAACAACTTCATCATTATGGGCGGAAGTGCACCGACACCTCCCAATATAGACCCGCAAACGGCTGCTGCATTAGAGCAAGTACAGCGTGCTCAGCAAGAGACGCATGCCGCTCCGGCCGATGAACAGAAAGGGGTGGGGGCTATTAATGGCAATCGTCGTCCTATAAAGGCAGATGTGTCTCACAAAGAATTACCCAAATGGTTTTACCCTGTTATCACAGTTGTGGTCGCGACTATTGTGCTATTTTTTATTTTCCGTCCAAATCAAGAGACGGCATCAACTACACCTGCGCAAGGGGAACAGGTAGTAAGTACCCGCCGACCCGCAGAGGAAAAAGCGGTATCCCCGCAGACAACAGGAAATACAACTACGCAGACAAGGGCTCAAAAAGAGAAAATGCAAACCATATCTCACGAAGAAAAGCAAGGGGGCTCCGCTACGGTATCATCCGGCACTACAGCCCACAAGTCACAGACCGTACAAGCAAAAGACCCCGATTATGAGTCTGGTATGACCGCCTATAATGCTAACGATGGATTAACTGCCATTAAGGCATTCAAGGCTTCCAACACAAAAGAGTCTGTGTATATGTTGGGTATCATCTATGAAAAAGGTTGTGGCAATGTAAGTGCAAATGCATTGATGGCACACAAGTATTTCAAACAAGCCGCAGAAATGGGGCACTCTGAAGCGAAATCACGCATGTGATGTATAACATATTATTAATCAATTAAAATTATCGTAATGAAAAAAGTTATTTTTTCCATCTTTGCAATGATGCTCACTATTGGCGTCATGGCTGCTGACAAACCTGTCATCTTTGTAGACTACTTCTATGCTTCGTCCTCAATTGATTCTATCTATGAGGATATTGAAGATGAGGTACGGAATCATGTATTGTCCGGACTTATGAAATTTGGACATATCCAAGTGCAAGATGTGGATGCACAGTATGCTTTGAATAAAGAGAGCCAACGCCGTTCTTCTGAAGCTGCCATGGCTGATGAAACAGCACGTGTAGGTGAAATGCGTCAATTAGGTGCAAACTATCTTATCGAAGGACAAGTCTCAAGTGTAACGACGGAATACCACCCTGGCGATGGCAGTACCGATCCTTACTACACTGCCAAACTCGTGTACACACTCAAATTGATTAACTGTGCAGACGGTACTGTGGTGGATTCTAAGACTTACACACACGGGGCTGGTCTCGCAGAATTGGCATCAGGTTCTACTCCAAAGGCTGCAGTTGCTGACATCTATAAGTATATTGAACCGGCAATGAAAGTCTTTGTGAAAAAGAACTTCAAGTTGGATGGCACCATTGTAGATTCGGACTATACCATCAACAAGGATAAAATGGTAGATTGCTACATTACATTGGGGTCAGAGTCCGGTATTCAGGAAAAAATGAAACTCGAGGTTAGTGTGCCGAAAGTTGTGGCCGGACAGGTGACGTACAATGTGGTTGGTGAATTGTCTGTTGTTGAGGTCGTGTCTGGCACCCTCTCTAAATGCAAAGTCACCAAAGGACAGAAAGAACTGGCTGCTGCTATGGAGAATTATCTTAAAATCAAAGCAGATGACAAGGGAAATGCACACCCTATCAAAGTCTTGACCAAAGAGGCAAATGAAGCCGCAGAGAAGACGGGTGCATTCTTCAAAGGTCTCTTCCAATGATGAAACGTTTCCGAATACTATTATTCTTTGCTTTGGTCCTCACCTCATGGGTGAGGGCTGAGGATTTTTTGGACATCGCAACCCTGTTGAATAGTTCAGATACAGAGAGCGTTTTCGAGAGTGCCGGCGTGAGCGATGTACGGAAAAACGTGGAAGAAAATGCTGCCAAATCATTGTTTCATGCGCTGTTTTACGTAGGCGTAGAGGGCATTAATGAAGGGAAACCTCTGATAGAAAAGGAAAACTTGGCATATACCGGATCGTTCTTCAATCAGCAGGCTCGCTACACGTTCTATGTAGTCAATATAGAGCCGGTCAGCAAAATAAAGAAGACGGATAATACGTTTCGTGCTACCTACAAGGTCCGAGTTCGTATGCAAAAACTGCTTACCGACCTCAAGGCCAATAAAGTGTATGGAATCACTGCCGATAAGGGCTTCAACAACCTCGAAACCGAAGATGTCAAAATGGCGGAGAATATCGTGTTGCCTACTATCATTGTGGTTCCCTATAGACGTGCTGGGGAGAACTTTTCTGCAATCCTTCAAAACGATTATGATAGGCGCATCGCGGTAGCAAAGGTGCAAGATGGTTTTGAGTCTCGGGACATCACAACGGTTGATTTGCAAGCCAAAATTGATGCTGTCAATCGGCGTGCGGCTTACGAACAAAATGCGGGAGCAGCCGATTCAAATGACAAACAGTTGCTTCTGACTTCGGGAGCAGATGTCTATGTAACGGTTGATATGCAAAAGGATATACAGGCATCCGGTTCCCGTGTAACGCTTATTCTGAAGGCGTATGAGACTTCTTCCGGAAATGTATTGGCTTCTAAGACGGTAACACCTGTCCGGCGTTTCCAAACAACGGCAATAGATGCTCTTTGTGCGTATGCTGTCCAAGATAATATACAACCGTTTTTGAATGACATCGTCAAAAACTTCACGCCCTCTAATGGTACGCGCGTGGTACTGCAATTCGCTATTGATGGTACTTCTGCTACCACTATGAACGATCCGGTGGGGCTCAACAACTATTCGCTGAGCAACACGGTTCGCAATTGGGTTCGTAAGAACGCCTATATGGGTAAGTACCATTTGCAAGGTGTTATGGACGATAGCATGATTTTCGATTATGTCATGATTCCTCCTAAAGATGCCGACGGACTGCGTATGGATGCTGCTCAATTCGCTTTCTTGATAGAAAGTTACCTCAAAGAAGAAGTCGATATCAGTTGTGCCACTCGGGTTGATGGAAACAATATCATGGTTACTATCTACTAACCCACTATTAAACACCGGTCTCTAATGAAACGTATTCTAACAGCAATCATTCTGACAATACCTTTTTTATCCGTTTTCGCAGCAACTCCGAAATGGATCTCGTCCCATGAATCCTCTGCCACGGAATACTATGGATTAGGTATGGCTTCGATGAACAGTGGAAATTACATAGAGAAAGCCTCTGAAAATGCTCTGATTGACATTGCCCGCCAAATCATGGTAAAGGTACAAAACGAGACATTCCTGTCAATGGTTGAAACCAACAATCAAATCAAGGAAACACTTGCTCAAAAAACGCAAATGGAAGTCCTTAATTTTCTGACAGGACAAGAACTCGTAGGGCAATATGCTGATAAGAAAACAGAGGTCTATTATGTGTGCTACAAACTTAATAAGGCTGCTTACAATGCTGCTGTACATGCCAAATCTGATGAAATAGCGTCTATAGGATACGACTATTTGCGGCAGGGCGATGAAGCCTTGAAGAGGGGAGAACTGCAACGTGCCTACTCTATGTATAGTCGTGGGTTGGATGTGGTGGAACCATGGCTTTTTCTGCCACTTCGGGACATGAAAGACCCCAATCTGCATATCCCGACAATGCTCTACCAGCGAAGTATCAGTATCTACGATGGATTGTCATTAACCGTTACGCCTTCCCAACTGGATGTGGCTCCGTTTGCTCCCCTTTCACAGGATATCCGTGTGCAAGTACTTCGGCAGGGCACGCCTGTAGCCAATATGCCTGTAAGGGTGACTTTTGCGGTAGGAACAGGCGAAATAACGTCTGAAGCCAAGACGGATGCAAACGGGATTGCACATTTCCTCTTGTCAAAAATAACAGGGAAAGAGACTGTGCAGATCTGCCGTTTCCAATTATCCCAAGTGGCAGAAAGAGAAATTACAGGAATCCTGGCGAAAAATGTGTCTGTGCAAACGCTTCCGCAAACAGATTTGACATTATCGGTTCAGGAGCAGCAAATTAAGGCGTATATCCATGTCAGTACCGATGATTTGCCTGCCCTGAAAAAGCAAATTGAAGCAATGCTTGGCAACAATCATTTCAATATGGTTGCGGACCCTGATGATGCCGATGTTTTTATAGAGATGCGAACAGTGTTGGAAATAGGAGGAACGGTTAAAGGTGAGATATACGACCTTAACGAATGTCTGGTGTCGGTTCAAATCAACTTTTATGACTACCACACCAATCAGCAACTATCCTCTTACCATCTCTCACAACTCCGTGTCTTGTGCAATCAGCAAAACACCATGGAACAGACATTGGTACAATGCACACGTGAAGCCATGAAGCGTGTAAAACGGGAATTGCCCCGTAAAATACCTATTATCAAAAAATAGTTCAGTTTAACCAACAATTAATTAGTATGAAAAAAGTATTATTCTTCATTGCAGTCGCTGTGATAGCAGTCGGCTGTAAATCTACAAAACAAGTAGCAACTTATGCGGAAGACGAAGTGGAAGTCACTGTACGTTGCGCTGAGTTCAAAACAGACCAAACAGGCATTCGGGCCAGTGCTTCGGCTATATCTCCCAACATGCAGAACGCCAAAGATAAGGCTGTGGCTGCGGCTCGCCGTGAATTAGCCACAAACATCAGTGGGCTTATCAATCGTGTGCAGGAGACCTTCACCACTTCCTATGACAAAGACGAGATGGCAGACTATGCCGCACGTACCAAAGACCTTGCACGCATCGTTGCCAGCCAGAAAATATCAGGCAGTTATGTCGTGTGCGATAAAATGACGAAAAAAGCAGATCCGCAGACAGGCAAAGTAGTATATACCTCTTATGTTGCCGTTGAGATAGGAAATGAGGACTTGTTTGATGCCATTGTCAAACAAGCACAAGCGGCTATCGCTGATGACGAAAAATTGCGTACAGACTTCGAGTATGAATTGTACAAGAAAACATTCGAAGAAGAGTTGGAAAAGTTGTCGAATAGTATCCGATAATATCAATCTGAAGGCTGTCTGACGGTGCGAAGTCCTACCGGACTAATAGACATTGTATATCGAACTAATAAACATTTATATCACCTCCCTCCTGGCAACGGGAATCAGTTGTGACTCTGCGCGGTTGTCGTGCTGTTAATTACGGCAACGAGACGGCAACGACACGGCAACGAACAGCGACATTCTTAAGATTATACACTGGCATAAAAAGAGACCGCCTGACCTTTTGCGTCAGACGGTCTCCATTGTTGTTACAATGTATCTCTGCTTATCTGAGCAAGTACTTGTTACCGTTTTGGATAACAATACCCTTGTATGTCTTATCTACTTGACGCCCCATAACATCATACATCGGTGCGTTCATATCCAACTGGGCAGGAGTAGTCACCTCATCTACGTGGGTGCCTGTGCCACTCTTGGATACCGTCAGTGCTTTGCGGGCAGGGATGATGGTGGTGTTGTCGGTCTTTGGCAGCGAGAAAACGTACATACCATTGTCGCCTGTGCAGACGAGGTTGCCTGCATAGTCGAAGTTCATCTGACGGAAGACGGATATGCCATGCTTGTACTCATAGCGGAGTGTGAGGACAGGCTTGTCGCCTTCCCATGCGATATCGAAGACATAGAACTGGTTGCTACCGCCTTGCAACACGAGCATACTCTCGTCTGCCGATACGGCGTAACCACTACCGTTGGAGCCGGTGATAATTTCTTTGTAGTCATCGCTTGCGGACGAGAATTGTGCCTCGCCATTGAAATCATAGAACTTCAACGATGTAGCGGAACCGTTGTTATTGCCTTCCGTGCGACTTTGGCTGACAAAGAAGCCATGCGAGGTGCCCCAAACATTGCCTTCGGTGTTGCCTTGTCCGGTCAATGTGTACACAGCCGATGGAGCCTCACCCCACGCATGAAGAATAGAGCCATCTGCCTGACCGATATTGTAAACGACCGCACCATTCTTAGGCAACGTACCGGAAGCGTCCTCGTTGTAAACAAGCAGTTTCGTGTCTGCACCATGACCAAAGATATGGCAGCCCGGGGTACTGGAACCTACTGCCGCACCATTATTGGTGAATACACCGCTGCCATTACGTGTACCTTGGAAGAACTGCGTGAACGGCTTACTCAAATCTGCGGTATTAGCAACAAATATACCCGAATTGCCATCCGACCAATCTGCTATGTACAGATAGCCATTGTCATCAAGACTAACACGTCCGGGGTTGCCAAAGGTCTTGACATCACCGCTATATCTGGCAGCATTGAGTTTGGTGTAATTATTGTCATATTCAAATACACCACTTGTTTCTCTGACTGCTATCGTTGCTTGAGTGGAGCCACCGCGATGGAACACATATACGTATCCGAACTTATCTGACTCTGGGTTATTATTTACCGCATTGAAGAGACGCGAAGTGCCACTCGCAATCAGCGACTTATCCTCGTAGAGTTTGCCGATATTGCTGATGGATTGCCCTTGCAACTCTACTGCCCATGTCATGGTAGCACCTGTCTCACCCGGGAGTTCGCTCTTGGCAATAGTAAATGAGTCTGCACCTTTCACCACATTTGCCAACTCTACAGCACCTACTTCGGTATTGTCTGCTGCATAGAAGATAAGATTGGCACTTACTGCATCAGAGTTGGCATTAAAGGAGAATACATAATTATCTCCGCTCTCTACCACATTGAGGTTGTACGCCATAATAGAAGCAACGGCAGGTTGATCCACACCCACGGTGGTAAACTTGCTAATCGTGCTGTCGCATACTAAATAGAGTGTCATGTCAGCGTCCTTTACTACACCCGCTGCCATAGTATAGGTAGCGTCTGCGGCATCCAAAGTGGTGTTGGTGGTCTTGATGAGGGCTGCCTTGTCAAGACCATCGGTGATATCATACAATGCCACACCCACATTCTTGCCGTCTGCGTCCTCTGCAGGAGTAACCATCATATCACGATGAGCGTACTTGAAGTAATTGGCACCCGTAGTGTGTGCAGCAAATGTACCCACAGGGGTGATTTCTGTGTTCGTTGTCATTACCAAAGCGCACTCAATGGGGGCTTTCTTTGTTGAAGTGATAATGATACTCTTGTCATCACGCGGAGAAACAACGAATTGAGTAGCACCATATTCTGATGACTTGAATTTGCCGGCTACCTTATTGTATAATCCTCCAGCCTTTGCACCATCAGCAATAGAGTAAATGGCAATACGTGTCTCTTTGCTGCTGCCTGTCGTGATAGCAGGAGCAATTAAGAGTCCGTCTGTGAGTGTGCCTGAATAAGTCAGAGTAGAACCCATCATAGCATTGTAGAAGTTACCGGATGTGACAGCGGTTCTATCAGTAAACCATAATGCACCTTTCCAGCCTGTGGCATCGGATTCCCATTTGTAAAGATTCCAATAATTATATGAACCTTCTCCGTAGTCTTTGGCTTGAGATTCATCATAGGCAGTGTGCTCGTAGTTGCAACCCACCAAATAGCCGTCGGCGGTGAAGGTGATGTCGCTCAGTTTATAACCGTCGGCAGAGACTACCGAACAGAAGTCGGTGGGCAGGGTGTTGAGTACGGTTTGCTTCTCGGCATCCACCTCAATGAGTGTAGGCTCTTTGGCAGCGTCCACAGCCAAGACGTACATATTGCCATTGCGGTAGAGCACACGGCGGATGGTCTTGTCAGCCAATACATCTGCCAACTTCTTGCCGACAAAGGACTGCTTCATCTCGTAGGTGCCAGCCAACTGCAAGTAAGCAGGCTGCTCGGGCTCGGGATAGTTGTAGTAGGTTACCGTAGGCGGCACGTACGATGTGTCGGACAGGTATATCATCTGATAGGTAGTCTCGTTGGCTTTCACCGAGAACTTTACTTTCTGGTCATCGGTCAAGGGGTAGTAGCCTTTGCAAGTGGCGTCCAAGGTGTAGTCATCACCCGGGGTGAGGTTCTCGAACACGAAGATACCGTTATGCAGCGTGTCCACGTTGTATTTGGCAACCTCTACGCCGCCTTTGAGCAATGTGACTTCTGCACCGTTGCAGGGAATCCATTGGTCATTGGTCTTGGGTGCATAGTTGAACAGCGTGTTGCTCATCTTGCGATGCAAGTCCTTGACGGTACCCATGATGTAACCCGTTGTCTCTTTGTCGGCACCATAGTAGTCCACGATACCACGGTAGTATGCCAAGCCCTCTTGGTGGCAGTAGTCGTGGTTCAATGCACGGTGACGCGCCGGTTGATAGGTATGGAAATAGCCCTCTACCAAGAAGCCGGGAGCACCATGTCTCAGGACACCGAGATGACCTCTGTAGGTTATGCCTTGATGTGTCTTATCCGTACGGTTGCTACTGCTTTTGTAGAAGTCAATATCCCCTCGCACGTTCTTATTGGTCATTGAGTAGTACGAAGCAGGATCAATGCCACTTGCCATAATGCCAAAACGGTATTGCCAAATAGCCTCTGCTTTCTCGCGGCTACTTGCTACGTATGTGTTACATTCTACCCCCTCAACTATCTCCGAGGTCTTGGTGATGTCATCATAGCCACGATAAATAACTAACGGGTAATTGCTTGTTGAACCATCAGTAGCCGCATTGGAGTGAACAGAGATAAAATAATCAATGTTGTTGGCATCTACCTCTTCACATATCTCACTCAGATTGCGGTTGTACTTGGTATAATCGGGTAAAGCCTTATAGTTCTCGTATGTGTAATCCGGATACTGACCGTTTACTTTCTCGTAGGGCCAAGGACCACATTCCGTGCGGGAATAGAGGACAGTGGCACCTGCAGCCTCGAGTTTCTTGCCGAGGTAGAGACACTTCCACAAGTTTGTGTTTGTCTCATAGAAGCCGCACGTATCCGGCATGCCGGTAGATGACAAGTTGGGATAGGGGATAGTAGCCATAGGACGGTCATTGGGACCGAAAGAGCCGTGTCCGGGGTTGATATAGATACGCTTGCCCGTGAGATCGGCTGCGGGCATAGATACTGCCATCAAGGCCGTGGTAATCAATAGGATATACTTTTTCATGGTCGTACTCATTTAACGTTCAACATATAGGTACTACCGTCCTCGGTGCCGAAGACAATCAGGTTCTTTGCCACACTCGGGTACATGGCAATCATGGTGTTGTCGGTCAGCACTTGGTGGCGTCCGTCCAAGGTATAAGCCACGATAGCCGAGGCGGTGATGAACTCGCCGTTGTCCTCATCTGCCATACCGACTAACGTGTTGTTGTCGTACCACTTAGCGGCACGGAGGGCATGAGCGATGAACTGAGGTTGAGTGCCGTCGATGTTGCTGACGTAGCAGCCTTCGCCACATACGTAGTAGCAGAGTTTGGTGCCGTCGGGAGAGATGGAAGCCCAGATGTAACTCTTGTCCGTACCATTGGGGGCGAGGGTCTTAGCCGTACCGTTTTGGCGGAGCACCATAAGGCGGTCGCTGATGGTAACGGTGGCTTTGGCATCGGTAGTCGCCATCTTCTCCATGTCACGTTGTCCGCGAGCGATGACGTTGCGGCGTTGCTTGGTGAAGTTTTTGCGGACGATGTTGTTGCGGCGTAGTTGGTCGCGCCCGATGGTGGTCTCGCGATACACCACTTCCTGCCCATCCGTACTGATTTGCACGTTGTAGCCTGCGCCTTCGGCTTCCGATAGTACGGTAGTCGTTTTGGCAGCCACATCGTAACGTTGCAAGCCCTTGTTGGAGCCCGTAGTCAGCAGCACGTAATCCCCTGCGGGGCTGACGCCTGCCACTTTCACATCCACGTCGGACGGGGAGGTGAGTTGCTGCATAGATACTACCTTGAGTACCTGTGCATTAGCAGCCAAGCCAAAGAACAGGGCTGCTGCAAAAAGCATAGATTTTTTCATGCGCTTTTATTTATTAATTAGGTTGATATTCTCACATTTTATCGCCTACAAAGTTACACCAAAAATCTTGTTTCTCAAAATAAAAGTACAAGATTTTGTTGTTTTATTTGGTAAAGTCGAAAAATAGCCGTACCTTTGCAGCCGCTTTCGGAAGAAAGCATCGCGTGGGTAATAAGGGGAGAAAGTTTAATGTCTCGGTACATTGAATACTACTCCTATCGGGATGTGGCGCAGTCCGGTAGCGCAACGGTCTGGGGGACCGGAGGTCGCAAGTTCAAATCTTGTCATCCCGACAATAATACGGACACAAAGAAAAATGAAGGTGCAAAGCCTTCATTTTTTGTATAAGAAAGTTATGAGTTTACGCGGGAAATACACGGATTCATCGGTCCTATTGAAGTCCATACAATGGCTTGTTTGTATGGCTCTGTTCACTATGGTGGCGTTTGCCCTGTGGATGATGATGCCCGACAAGACCTCGGTGGAATCGCTGAAATGGTTCCAATTCCTCCAAACCACAGCCACGTTCCTCCTCCCCCCGTTCCTGATGGCATACTTGTGGAGTACACAGCCTATGAGATGGCTGTACTTAGACCAATTTATATCGATGAAAACGGCGATAATTGCGGTTTTTCTTATATTGGTTGCCTCACTGGGTATCAACCTCCTCAGTTACCTCAACCAACAGATAACGCTCCCCGCGTGCTTCTCGGGCATTGAGGCGTGGATGCAACAGCAGGAAGATGCTGCTGCCGTACTCACGGAACGCTTTCTCATTACCGATTCCATCGGGATATTCATAGTAAATCTCCTGCTGATGGCACTCTTGCCTGCCGTGGCGGAAGAACTCACTTTCCGCGGCGTACTGCAGCACCTCTTCACCCCGCGTACCTGCACACGCACACCCCATATCGCGATATGGGCAACCGCCATTATCTTCTCTGCGATACATTGCCAGTTCTACGGCTTTGTCCCACGCATGCTCCTGGGTGCCGTCTTCGGCTATGCGCTGGTGTGGTCGGGCAGTCTGTGGCTGCCGATATTGATGCACTTTACCAACAACGCCCTTGCGGTCATCGTGTATTTCACAGCGCACAAGGCAGGTTGGGACACAAGCAGTATGGACGCCTTCGGTACGGGCGACACATGGTGGGTAGGTGTGCTGAGCCTCGTATTGGTAGGTGTGGGAATCTATTTGCTGCGGCGTTCCACCACAATGAGCAACGCCTCCTCGCGTATGTCGGCAGGCAACTGAATGTTGCGCAGTTGCATACTGCGCACCCAGCCTGGGACATCCTTTTCTTGCAGTGTATCAAACACTTCGCGTATCATCTGATGTTGCTCCTCGGTATAGTCTTCGGGGGCTATGCCTGCCAAGGAATCCAACTCCTCATCATCGTAGTATTCAATCTTGGCATTGGTCTGCAGCAGCGTCTCGCGCTCACATACCAAGTGTTGTCCGCAGCACTCGCCGTCTGATACTGCCGGTTTTGACGGGGTCTTCTCGGGCGCAGAAGTATCTTTCTTCTGTTCTTTTCGGGCGCGTATCTCGAATATCACCACGATGAAAACGCCCAAACAAACGAATAGTATCAATGGCAACATACTTATTCCCCCTCTGTCTTGTCTTCTTCTACCACGAGGTTGTCGATAATGAAGTTCTGCCGCTCGCTGGTGTTCTTGCCCATATAGAAGTTCAGCAACTCGCCCACAGCGTCCTCTTTGCGCAGTGTCACCTGGTCCAATCGGATGCCTGACCCTATAAAACCCTTGAATTCATCGGGGCTTATCTCACCTAATCCCTTGAATCGGGTAATCTCCGGATTGGGTTTCAGGTCATCAATCGCCTGCACACGCTCTTCCTCGCTGTAGCAGTAGCGCGTCTCTTTCTTGTTCTTCACGCGGAAAAGCGGTGTCTGCAATATATACACATGCCCCTTTTTGACGAGGTCAGGAAAAAACTGCAGGAAGAACGTCAGCATCAGCAGACGGATGTGCATACCGTCCACATCGGCATCGGTAGCGATAATCACCTTGTTATACCTCAATTCATCGAGTCCGTCCTCTATGTTGAGTGCCGACTGCAGGCAGTTGAACTCCTCATTCTCATACACCACCGATTTGCTCAATCCATAAGAATTCAACGGCTTCCCTCGCAGCGAGAACACCGCCTGTGTGCGCACATCGCGGCTCTTGGTGATAGACCCCGACGCCGACAGACCCTCGGTGATGAAGATACTGCTCTCCTGCCGTAGGTCGTCATCTGCATCTTTTGCCGATTTCACCGGCTTCGTGTCGTTGAAATGCACCTGGCAATCGCGCAGTTTCGGGTTGTTGAGCAGGTTCTTTTTGGCGCGTTCCCGTGCGGCTTTCGTCACACCCGCTATCGCCTTGCGCTCTTTCTCCGAGTCCTGTATCTTCTGCAGCATCACCTCTGCCACCTCAGGGTGCTTGTGGAGGTAGTTATCCAACTGCTGTTTTACAAAGTCGTTCACGAACTTGTTCACCGACAAGCCGCCCTCGGGAGACATATCCTTGGAGCCCAACTTCACCTTCGTCTGGCTCTCGAACACAGGCTCCGACACGTTGATGGCAATCGCTCCCACTACGCCGTTGCGTATGTCGCTCAGGTCCAAGTTCTTGTTGTAGAACTCCTTAATCGTGCGTCCTATCGCTTCGCGGAACGCTGCCTGATGGGTACCGCCCTGGATAGTGTGCTGTCCGTTTACAAACGAGTAGTACTCCTCGCCCGTCTGGTTGGTGTGCGTCAGCGCAATCTCTATGTCTTCACCCGAGATATGAATAATCGGATACAGCGGTTCCACCGTCATATTGTCGGTCAGCAGGTCGAGCAATCCGTTCTTCGAGGAGAATTTCTTGCCGTTATACACCAACGTCAGACCCGTATTCAGATACGCATAATTGCGCATCAAAGTCTCGATGAAATCAGGGCGAAAGTGGTAATTCTCGAATAGTCCGCGCGAGTTGTCCGGCACGAACTCTATCAGCGTTCCGCGTTTCTCCGGTCCGTCATACACTTGCACATCGGTGTCCGACACCAAATGACCTTGGTGGAACTCTGCCCTGCGCGTCTTCCCGTCGCGGAACGACTGCACCACAAAGTCCATACTCAGCGCATTCACCGCCTTCGTACCCACACCGTTCAAGCCCACCGACTTCTTGAATGCCTTGGTATCGTACTTGCCGCCCGTGTTCAGCAGCGACACAGCCTCCACCATCTTCCCGAGCGGAATACCACGGCCATAGTCACGCACACGCACCCTCTCCCCCATGCTCTCGTCTGTGGCAGAGACGGGCATCACGCTCACCTCAATCATTTTGCCTTCGCCCATGCGGAACTCGTCAATCGAGTTGTCCACGGTCTCCTTGATGAGCACGTAGATACCGTCGTCCGAATGGCTGCCATCGCCCAGTTTACCGATGTACATACCCGGACGGCGGCGGATATGTTCGCGGTCGTCAAGGTGGACAATGTTGTCGTCATTGTAGGCACTGGGTGCTTGATACGTCTCTTCTGCCATAGCATTTTATGTGTTTGTGTGCGGTCTGTCCGCCCATGTTAAGCCTGCAAAGTTACGCAAAAATCTCGGAGTATGCAATGAGTACAAAAAATAAATAGAGGGGGGGCCTCCATACAAATCCTATATAAATCCCACATAAATCTCATACCTATGCCCAAATCTTCCGCTTGGGACCTCGAACGCTCCGCTTTTTAATTCACTTATTTTTACAATTCTGCGCTGTAAACCTCGAATGATTCTTGTACGTTTAGTATGTCATTAGTATGTGATTAGTATGTGATTAGTATGTGATTGTTCCGTGCATTTCGTACTCATATTACGACAATAAATTATAACAATCCTGCTTTCCAACCGCCATTTGCACAACTCGGAGATTATGATTACCTTTGTGCGCTAATTCTTTTTCCGGCTATGCACAACACCATCTCGAACACTCGTAGCACCCTTATCTACCTGCTGTTTGTAGTCGTCGCCACTCTTTGGATAGGGCTGACGGCAGTCATGCCTGATTTCCTCGACAATCCCGTACATGGTGCCAAGGGGGTTGCCACCATCATCTGCTACATCGGCGCGGTGAGTGTGGTGTCATTCTTCCTGTTGTATGCTGCGGGGCTCAACAAGTACGTGGCGGCTGTCTTTTATCCTCTCTACGGCATTTTGGGAGCGGGTGTATCCTACTATCGGGTGGCATACCGTGTCACCATAACCCCTCTCATTCTCGACTGCGTCTTCCACACCAACCCGCAGGAGGCCATGAGTGTCATATCGTGGCAGATGGTGCTATGGATAGCGATAAATGCTTGTATATCTGTGCTTTTCGTGGTATGGAGATGGCATATCGCCACCCCTAAATACGCCTGTGCGCATGCCATCGGAGCCTTGTTGCTGTTGGTGGGATACTATCATTGCAACGGACGCCTGCACCAAAGTCTCAACCAGCGTTACCCTATGCATATCGTCGAGAGTTTCCGTGTATATCACGACCTGCAGCAGGACCGCCAAAAGGAGCGCACCACGCCATGCTATCTGTGCCGCACGCCACAACCCGACTCTCTGGATATCGTGGTGATATTGGGCGAGAGCATGCGGGCTGACCATCTGCAACTCAACGGCTATCCGCGCGAAACCAATCCGCTCTTGAGCCGGCGGAGCAACGTAGTATCTTTCCCGAATATCTGCTCGCAATACACACATACATTGGCAAGTGTACCCGTGATTCTGAC
>ERZ808274.476-NODE-476-length-19824-cov-4.148010_pt1 | contig 19824 bp, 14 predicted proteins | sample MGYA00521277_ERZ808274 | MGnify/ENA primary metagenome ERZ808274 (study PRJEB31516, sample SAMN03275597) | gut metagenome | biome: mammalia-associated habitat; material: feces | host: Papio cynocephalus | place: Kenya | collected 2012-07-28 ... | reverse complement strand
AATATTGGTGAAACATATTTTCCCTTAATTGGTAAAAAATATATTTACTTCTTCATGAAGCATAGTTTGTTCTCTGATGTTCGGTATTCTTGCCACATTCTTATTGCCTCCCACTTCCATTATCGATAAACATAGACATGAAATAAATTGGCAAGTTTCCTATTAAAGTTTTCTTGAAGTTTTTGTTGTTTTTTAAAACTTACATGAAGTTTTTTGCTAAAAAACATAAGGAGGAAACAAAAATGTTCAACTGCAAGGAATTTGGAAAAAGATTAAAAGAATGCAGAAAAGCTGCAAATTTGTCCCAAGAAAAATTGAGCGAATTATCGCAAGTATCCATTCAAACACTAAGCTCATATGAAACCGGTCATTCCTCTCCGATGTTGGAAAATATTTTTAACATTTGTTTAATACTAAATGCGAGCTTGGATTATTTGGTATATGGACGAAGCGAATCAAGAAAACTCGTTAACGATGAGAAAATTGATGATTCAAAACAATTCGTCAAAAAGTCACTGAACCTCTTGAATACCGGACTCATGAAAATGGATATACAGGACAATCCTTTCATGCCAAAGAAAATCATATTTCCCATTTACGATGAAAAGATGGTAGTTCTATTTGAAAACATAAAAAAATATGTTGACGACCGAGATAAACTCGACCCATCAACATATCGTGTCTTGATTGATAATATCTTAGATTCTAGTAATTACCATCTTTAGTCATGAATGGTAAAGGTGTCCATCCATATTTTTCTATCGTAGGTTTTACTTCATTTACTTTTTTAACTATTTCGTCAAGAATTGAATCGACATTATTGTAAGTCCAATTATCAATTGCGAACTTGCAGTCAACTAAAATGACGGCGACATAATAATATGGTTTGGCTTTTTCGTGGTTTCTTTTCCAAGAGACCGTCGCATATCCGACGTATTCTATGTTCTTATTGAATTTTTCGATATTCGGATTGTTGTATTTGTTATACGGAATAATAAAAGAGTTGAAGACATCATTCTTATGTCCGGTTTTTAGATCCACGTATTCACCATATACAACCTGTTTCTCAACATCAGTCGTGTCTGGCGCAGAGTTCCACATCATATCCAATCCGAAGTGATAGTATTTGGCATCCAAGATGTAATAAACACCATCCTTTAATAGCAAAGCATCAAGCCTAAGTGGGTGTTTTTTCTTATTGCCCCTGATTCCTTCACCTTCATACGTTGCAACAGGTGTAAGGTTAGAAATTTCTTGATTGCCGAAAAGAAATCGAACGACAGTCTCCCACACTTTATGAAACCCATTTACGCCATAGTTATTTATGCTTTGGTCTGAATTGTTGATGTCCAATCCCAACAATACGTTTCTTAAATTGATCAGCAGTTGCTGCTTATGATCCTCAAAAGTCTTGCTCAAGGCATTATTGAGAACATTCAAAAGAAAATCTTTATTGTCGAAGGTCATCAAAGAATCCTTTAGTTCAAAATTGCCAAAAAGGAATCCGATTCTTTTTAGCGCTTCATTCAGGCAGAGAATGTGTATCTCAGTGATTATGTTATCAACGGCAATGTTGTGCTCGCTATATTGTTCTAGATAAATGAAGTTTCCGTTTGATAAAAGAGGGGTTTCCCTCATAATTCTCTTCCAATTCATCTTTCCACTGCTATTGCGCTTGATTATCTTTTCTTTGGATTGATAAATGCCATTGGTGAAATAATCTCTGATCAACCACAAATAAGCAGACATAGGAAATGCATAGTCTTCTTGTAACCGATTGTTTAGCTTCACCTCTTGATTGATGATGTTCTTGGACAATGAAATTGTTCTTAAAAGAGTGATAATGCTTTTTCTGCACTCATCATCGTCTTTTGGAATTTCATAGCCTAACGGAAAATAGACTTTGACATCGTCTTGCGTATATTCTATGCCAACGAATGCTTTATCTTCGCTAGTTTCTTCGCCGTTTTCATTAAGGTATTTGGCAATGGAACACTTTGAATAAAGATTCAAATCATTAGCCATTAATTGGATCTCCGACTCTTGCTTCTTCGATTAAGCTTTGGCCATCTTGTTTTGTATTAAAAATATCATCGGCAAATACATTCAACGTATCACCATTTGGAATTCTTTCGAATTCATCCAAGAGATTGTCCAAGGAATTTATCGGGGAACCATCAATGGCTTTAGCCTTGAATAGCTTTTCAGGATTTGTCTTAACGATATCATTCCAAAGATACATAAGTACTTTTTCACCGAATTTTTGAATTTTAAAAGGATCGATATCGTTCTTGGATTGAGAAAGATATTCTTGAGATACGAAATAAACACCGACCTCTTTGTCTTCTGATTGAATTGAATATCCTTTATTCTTTTCTGAAATTTTAGCGTTAATTTTTTCAATAAACTGTCGCCAAGTAAAAGCAGAACCCGGAACATACATCTTAGATAAGTTGTATTTATATGCGAAGTCTTTTTTCCTTTGTTCTCCAAAGGATTCATATCCATCGACATCCGCAAAAGTATTTCGAATTTTTCTCAATTCCCATCTACGTTTAAAAGCAGTATCTAAAGAATAAACGTTTTGGTCGCTCGTATTCATCGTTCCGATTAAAGAAAGATTTGAAGGGATTCTGATATCAGAATCTTCATCTAAGCCAAGAGATTTAGCTATATATGAATTTTTGATGCCAAAAATCGAATCTCCATTATCGTCTCTATCTAGCAATTGAAATATTTCACCAAAAATCGAAGAGGCGTTCCCCCTATTGATTTCTTCAATAACGAGGATCACCTTAACCGATGGATAAGTAAGTGCAAATTTCAATGCGGTTGTAAATATGCCATCCTTAAATTTGTAGATAAACTTACTTTCATCGCATGGGTCAAGATCAGGAAGAATTTGACCTACAAAATCCGCATTGGAATATTCAGGATGAAAAACGGTCCTAAACACCTTAGTGCCTTCGATATTGAAAGTTTTATTTACGTAGAAACTTTTGCCGCAACCCGGCGTTCCATAGTAAATAGTGTTTTCTCCACCGGTAAGTTTTTCATTTTGGTCAGACTTATTACTTTCATAATTTTTCATGAAAATAGAGGAAGATAATTCTAGATCGAAGAAAATAATCTTATTATTAACGTCCACTCCAGTAACAAAATTCATTCCTTCAATATTGTTGTCGTATAGCTTTACAAACCATTCATAATCTTCGCCTTGAAATTTAAAATCATTGCGTTTCAGTTGGATTTTTTTGCTAGATCCTTTTTCGCCCTCAGTATGAGTGAAAATAGCGCCTGCATTCTTATATCCATAGGATTCACCAATAACGGCTAAAATGTTTGCCCCCAAACGCACTTTATATTCGTCTGAAACTTTGTATAGAACGTTAATTTCACTGCCTTCTGGCGAAATTCTTTTCAATGCACCATTGCTTTTTAAATAATCTTCCAATTCAAGTGGTAAATTATATGAGCATTGTTGATTTATGTTTTTTCGTTCAAGCAAAACCTTATATTTTGATTGAGTTGTTGTGATTTCTCTTTTAAATAACTTCATGTTTATCTTCCTCCTCCAAATATTCCTTTATTGCTTTTGCAATTTGTTCTGCAAGAATAACAGGTACAGCGTTCCCAACTTGCGTATATTGGCTACTTTTATTTCCAGTAAAGAAATATGTATCAGGAAAACTCTGTATTCTCGCACTTTCTCTAGCAGTTGGAATTCTATTTTCTTTATAATGGAAGTAATTCCTATGACCACAATCTATAGTGCCACTCGGTAATTTGCTATTCATCCTCTTAAAGGCGGCGTTGTAATTTCTTACTTTATAATATTCCTCAGGTAAGTCTTTAATATTTCCACCATCTTTTATTTTGGAAATAATATTGATGGTTTGATCCGTATGATGAGTAATTTCATTGTTAGTCAAACAACTACAATTATTTCTCATTTTTTTTTGATAACTATTTTGAGGCTCAATCATATAAGAAGCTGAAGACTCTCCATTATCAAGAGACGGTAAATCAGATAAAGCATCAAACGTAGAAACCATTGGTTGTTTTTTTATTTTATCAAAATCAAAAAAATCATTTTTAAACTTGTCTCTATTTAATCCCACAAAAATCACTCTTTCTCTAGACTGTGGAACCCCATAATCTGATGCTCTTAAAAGTTTATACGAGACATTGTATCCTAAGTCTCCGAACCTCTTAATTATATCTTTTTTATAAAGCCCGTTTTCCATGCTCAAAAGGCCTTTCACATTTTCCAAAATGAAAAATGAAGGCTTTATCTTGGCTACAAATCTCACATATTCCAAATACAGACTATTTCTTTCATCGCCTGTCTCACGTTTTCCCACAAGGCTAAAACCCTGACACGGAGGCCCACCAATAATCCCATCGACTTTTTCTTTTGCAATTAAAGCATCTATTTTTTGATCCGTATAATCATGTATATCTATATTAAGAGCACAATTGTCTTTTCTGTTGTAATTATAAGTATCAACTGCATCTTTCCACTTATCTATAGCCAAAACACTATGAAAGCCTTCGTGTTCAAATCCAAGAGAAAAACCGCCGGCACCACAAAACAAATCTATGATTTTAAATTTTGCCATTTTTTTCTTCCTCCTTTAATAACGAAAGGATTTCAACAGCCACAGCTTTTGCTAAAAGAGGCGGAACGGCGTTTCCAACCTGTTTAAATTGCTCGCTCTGATTCCCATAGAAAATAAAACTATCTGGGAAAGACTGCAATCTAGCTGATTCTCGTACCGTCGGTATACGATTAAAAATTGGGTGAAAATAATTCATATGACCGGTATCAATAGTTATAGATGGCTCCGAAAAAGAAAGCCTTTTATATGCAGATGAGTGCCTATTCGTTCTCTTGGTATCCCATAAATACTCTGGAACATCCTTCCAATTTCCCCCTTGTGGCACATATTTGATTCTTTCAACCACTTTGGCGTTGGGCTCTTTGGGGTTATGATTCTCGAGTTTATCCATATCTTTAACGTAATTCAAAAAAGAGTTTTCTAAATGACGTTCAGGATAGCAAATATCTCCAATCGCATCATAAACGGTGACTGTTTTCGAAGTCTTTTTTAATTTGCTAAAATCAAACGTCTTTCCAAACATGGCATCCAAACCAACGAAAATGGCACGGCGTCTGACTTGAGGGACACCGAAATCAGCGGCATTTAGAACATCCACATTTACTTTATATCCTAATTTTTGTGTGATATCTAAAATTCTATTTTTAGCATATCCATTATTTTTCGTAAGAATCTGTCTGACGTTTTCAATTACAAAAACTTTTGGTTTTAATAGTTCAACAAATCTTAAATATTGAAAGAAGAGTTTGTTCCTAGAATCGTCTTTTTCTTTTTCGTGTCTATTGGCGGAACTAAATCCTTGACATGGCGGTCCGCCAATAATGACATCAACGCCTTTAAAATTATCCAAGATTTCATCATCGGTTATATCTTCGATATTTCCACAATATTCAAATCGGCTTTTGAAATTGGCTTTATGTGTTTCCATTGCCGCCGGATTCCATTCAACGCCCCCAACGATATTAAATCCAGCTAATTTAAAACCATAGCTTAACCCTCCAGCACCGCAAAATAGGTCCAACACTTTATATTTTTTCATTATCACTCACCTCTAATTGCGCTTTTCCCGGTTTTTACCCATTCGTCTAACTCAGTTTTTTTAAACTTCCATTGGTTTCCAATTTTAAAAGCGGGAATACCATTAGATTCTTGTTTCTTTATCCAATCTCGTAGAGTAACTGGCCTTACACCTAAATAAGCTGCGGCATCATCCAAATTTATCCAATTTTCTTCCATAACATTACTCATATAAGCTCCTCTTCGATTGAAAAAATCGCAATGTTAATTTTAGCATAAATTACTACTTAATACAACATGAGCATTCATATTTATTAATATTTATTAATATTTATTAATATATTTTCGTCACAAAAAAACTACCATCATGTCTCTTCCAAGATAGTAGTTAAACTTAATTTTATAAATTATCTAAATCGATTCCTTCTTCTTGTACATAATCCAAGAACTTTAGCAACCTCTTACTCTCAAAAGAATTTGGTGGTCTCTTTTGATACATAGTTATTGCAACTCGAAGATCTGCTTGTTGGACCTCATTGACATATATTTTCTTCTCTGAGCATTTCGACAACACTTTTTGCCAAAACTCAGGCCCTTTATTCACAACTTCAATTTGTGCATTAACGTCATTTGACAATTTTTTGTCTTGTTTTGCCGCTTTCTTTTGTTGCTTTTCTTCGGAATCGGAAATCAATGTCATTTCAAAACTCAAAGGAAGCTTTACATCATATTTTTTCATATCATCCCAACAAGCTTGTCTTTTCGCCCATTCTGTAACATTCAACATTCCACGATTTTCATCCGTCAAACGCTCAAACGAAAACTTACACAAGTCCATCATAAAAGAGGCAAGTTCGGGATATATGTTTTGTTCATTCCATATGCGATTGAAATCAACATGTTTCTTTCCGCCTGTTTTTTCTTCAACAACATCAAATAGTTTTGACATCGCATAGGCGACAATGTTGGCTTTATAACCCGATCCCTTAGGAAACCAAACCTGTTTTTGGAGGAGCAAATCAGTTTTTCTGAATATGATTGCCATAGCAATGCAATCTTTAAAGAATTTCTCATCAACCTTACTTGCAGTATCAACCTGTACAGCTTTTTTAGGTGCTAGATACTTTTCATAATATTCTGCAAAGTTCTTCATGTTGTATTGAGCACCTTTAGAGACAATATAAGGCAATCTGAGATAGCAGTTATAGTATTTTGCCAAATCTGTCTTTGTGATTAATTGGTCTTTTGGGTATTCGGATTTGAATTTCTCTCTTTGTGCAGTAGTCAACTTCATCTGTTCTTGCTTATAAGATCCTCTTGCCCTTTCGTAGAACCATCTAGTCGCATGGAGTTGTCCTTGAACAACAGGGGTATAGATTTTCTCCGAATATTGCTTAAACTCGACATGGAATTTACTATTGGAAAAGAAATCAGCATCGCTGACTTTATTTTGCGTATTGCTATATCGTGATATTTTTTCAATAACGGTCGAATACTTGTCTTCGTTCTTAACAACAGTAAGTTTCATCGGAACAAAAACTTTGCTAAGATCTACGACATTATTCTTATCATTGAACTTCGTAAAGAATATCGAAGCAGTCGTTTGGCCGCCGTTAATAATCTGAAGGTTGGTGATTTTCAGGATTTTATCAGCTTTCACTTCGACGCTTTTTGCCGTGGTTGCAATGCCGTTGTTGTAGGTGAAGAAATAAGTAGGTTGATTCTCGATTGTGTTCCTAATTCCTTTATTAACCTTGCCTCTCATGCTGAGTAATGATCTGACATTACCCTCTAAAAGAATAGAACCATACTCGCCATACAATTTAGCAAGCATCGTTCCAGGGATGACAGCCAAATAAGCCGTATATTCATCATTTTCTTCTTCGAAGGCCTGAATACACTTCAATCCACCTGGAACATAGTCTTCAACGTTGATAGAGATGTCCTCTTTTTGTTGATTGTTTGAATCGGATTTAAAAATTCTCTCTAAATCCCATACGCTAATTTGAACTTCTTTATTAAGAATGTTCTCTTTAGAGACGTTTTTAACCGCCTTACTAAGAGGGACATTTGACATAATATAAAACTTAAACTTAGTAACAAGCCCTTGATTGAGATAAAGGTGCAAGGTAGCCGCCGTTTGTCTTCCCTCGGAACTGAATTCGCAGTTTTGTTCAATGAAGCCGTTTGCAGAATTCTCAACAAACGCTTCCATCTTCCTTAAGAATCCATCGATGTCTGTATTCGTCATCGTTGGAGCAGTATTCAGCCTATCAAAATAAGAAACGAACAAAATGAATGTATTATCGGCTTCATCATATCCCCAACCATCGATTTGGATTTTGCGGTTTCTTGGACCATTCATTTCAAAGTAGCATGAATTGAGTTCTAAGGCTTCTTGATTTTCGTTGAAGAGATCTATCACGTAATTGATAAATTCCTCTTCTGGTGTCGTATCGCTTGCCGCAGCCGTAGTGATGCATTCCGTGGTGAGGTACTGCTTATATTGTTCTAAATCCATAAATTACCCCTTTTTATTTATTTGATTAAGAAAGGCAACAAGTCTTTCTTTAAAATTTCATATTTAACTTCAACAATTGAAGGCTCTAAGCTCTTTGCAGAGATCTTCGGGAATTTCTCATTCACGTTGTAATAGTGCTTCGAAACATTCCTGAAGCAGCATTTGTCATATTCCTCATTGACTTCATAACCTGCGGACTTGAGCTTTTCCAATAGTCGATCTTCTTCGTCAATATCCACTTGCGACAGTACGTCATTCACAACGGTGTTAAGCGTCAACCCATTGTATTCTTCACTCATCTTTTCAAACTCAAAGACCACCAAAGTCCCATCTTTGTCTGAATCAAGTTGTTCTAAAGATGAAATTTTCACGGTTAGTTTGTTTGATTGAGATGACTTGATTTCATACCAATCGTCCCCAATGGAGAAGTCTTTGTGTGTCTTATCGCATCCTGACCAAGCCGATATCGCTTCATGCCCATCAAATCTTTTTAACAAATCATCCTTTAGGAAAAGAAGCTCTCCAATCAGTCCCATCTGTTGATTCTCGGTCAAAGTTGTCTTATTTAACTTGTAGAATAACTTCTTCCAAAGGTTATATCTTTTGCAAACCAACGACATACCGATAGACTCATCGAATATGCTTCTCGTGGATTCAACAAGGTCATCACAGAATTTGAAAAAGATGCCTTCCATTGAATTTTCGTTTAGATGGAAACTGAGTCTGTAGTTGTTGTCACTAGTTTTCACACTTTCAACATCGATTGCAGATGTCTTTCTTATATTGTCCGGTTTCGTTGGATTTATAAGAACAACGGTTTTGCGGTTTTTCTCATCAAGGCCAACAAAGAATTTAAGTGGATGAGAAGCGTCGTAATAACGGTATTTCCCCGTCACAATGTTCTCATCGAATTTATCGCTTGCTTTCATTTATATTCCTCCTCATAGTAAGTATCTTCATTCGTATAGTTTTCTCTCTCACGTCTCTTGCGCTGTTCCACCACATTGATTTTGTAAGTTGTAACGTCAGAAACCTCGTCTGTATATTTCGGAATGCCCAAGGCAATACCAAATGGAACAATATTTGCTTTTTTGAAATTCTCTATCGCCTGTTTCTCTCTGTCTCCGATTTCATCTTCTGAAAGATCGACCAAGAATATCATTAACAATGGCTTCCTATCATCGGTATCCAAATACTGCTTAGCTGGAGTAATAGGATTTTTTGCCTGTTTTTCCTTGCATGGGTGCGTTCGCTTATATAACTCAAGGAACTCTTCATCCAATTGGTTTTTTTCTTGTATGGAGCGAAGGCAAGCAGATGTATCCGTAGGGTTGTGAAGTTGTTCCCTTCCACATTGCATACGCAGATAGTTGTAATAGACATCAAACTTCTTTCTTGGCTTATGGATATCTATTCCAAGTTGTTCAATATGGTATAGATTCGAATTTGTCTTCTTGGATCCTTCAATGAAAACAACATCCCATTTATCGAAATAACCGTTTTTATCTTTATTCAAGAAATCAATTACTGCCGATTTGTCATAAACGTCATTAGCCGGGCTAAACTGCGTCTTGTTTACAATGCCTTCAATGGTTGCCAAAGAGACGTCCTTAATGCATTTATTGCCTGTAATCAGATCGTTTTCGACTTTCAATCCGTTGTGGTCGATATCGCTTTTTAGCAAATCGAAGACCGTCGTCATGTTTTCTTTATTGATGTTAACATCAACATAAATATCTGGCGTTGGAATGACTTCACCGAATCCAATGACCGTTTCATAATCCGTGATAGCGGTTCGCATCTTTCCAGGATTTGTAATCTTCAGCTTTGCGGAGTCATTCATAACTCTTATTCCAAAATCAATCGGCTTTTTCATTGCTTTTTGCATTTTGATGAGGTCTATCCTCAACTGTTCATTCGATTCCGTGATCGTTTCATACCAATTCATCAGTTCGCTTGGCATAAAGATTCTAAAGAGATCTTCATAGTTCTTCCTATATCCAAACCAGCGTCCCATTTGGAAAAGAACATCGTATGTCTTCGAATACCTGTAAAAATAACTGATACAAAGCCCTTCTAAGGTCAATCCTCTTGATAAAGACATGCCTCCAATGAAAATGGCTCTTGCCCCTTCATCTGCATAATCTTTATAGTCAATCATGTCATTATCGCTATTGACGGAAACGAACTGAACTTTCTTATTGGAATCGTATAGCTTGCATTTGATTTCGTACCACGGGTATTTGTTTCTCGAAGAAGCATACTGCTCATCATAGAGCTTATGAGTTCTTTCAAGATTCTTGTCATCCTCTACCGCTTTCCCATAAGTGAAATAGGAATCCAACAGATTAGCGAAGGCGCTATGAACATAGTCTTTGATTCCATCATGCATGCAAATGAATCTTGAAATGTTGATCAGCATGGAGCGATGAGCATGCTCATCACCTCTTAAATCACGAATGACATTCGACAACGCAAACAATATCAAGGCGTCTTTTAACGATTCAGGGATACCGTTGAGCCAGTAATCCTTTTTATGGTTCTGAGGGAGCACCTCTTCACAATCATCATTCTTGATCAACGCTTTGTGATATTTGGAATCATCTAGGAAAATGTCCTTCCCTCCAATATATTCTTCGCTTGGAGTTAAATTGAATATGAAATCTCTAGGGAACAAGTCATGCCCCAAATTCTCATCGTAAACGTCAGGATTGATAAAGATATTCGCATATGGGGTAGCCGTATAACCGACATACGTATATTTCGAGAACAAGAATAGCAACTTTCTAATGCTTGCATTTGTCCTTGTCGGATTATCGTCCTCGTCCCTTGTGTTGATAGAAGCATTGTCGGCCTCATCATCGATAAGAAGCAATGGGTGGTTAATCTTGCCTCCGCTTTTCTTATTATTATCGTTTAGCCAATCGTATATTCTTTGGAGAATCTTGACGTTCTTCTTGGCTACAATAACAACAGGAGTCTTTAGCATATTCATGGAAATTCCTAATGAATTTGCGATTTTTCCATCAAAATCGCTCTCTTTTGTAGTAAAAGAAGCGGCTTGTCTTTCCTTCCTTGTCAAAGAATCTTCACCAACACCGATGATCTTCTCTTCTTTCTTGACCGTGGAGTCGCTATCATAGCCGACAAACCCCTCATCAATTCTGCCTTGTGTTTGTTTTCTAAGAGTTTCGATTGTGCCAGTCAAAACGATAATGATCTTATATCCGGCATCTGCCGCCTTGTTGATCATTCCGATGTAATTCAAAGTCTTTCCGCTTTGGACATCGCCAATAATCAAACCATATCTTTCAAATGATTCGGTTGCCTTAGGATTACCTAATTGGTTCATGATTGGATTAAGAACATCTTCGCTTAAGCTCTTCAACGCCTTTTCGCCAAAATGTTTTTCTCTTTGAAGATTTCTGCCATATCTATCAAAAAAGAGATTCCTTCTATCCTTATTGTCTGTAAACCAAGAACGATTCTCATCATCAACAAGTTGTTCGACTTTTTCAAAAACAATATCTTTGCTTTCTAAAATGACTCTAACAATATATTCCTTTTCCTCTTCGGTGCATTTGTCGACCAATGGTCGGAACCTTCCGTTCATTTCATCTTTTATCTTTTGTTGGAGTTCTCCGTAAACGTAAGTTTTGTTCGGATAGACGGTATCCAAAAACATCGAAATAATCGATGCGCTTTTGTTTAACTCGTTTTTTCTTTCATTGCTAATCATTAGTCAATTCCTCCACAATCTCATCATGCAAATTCATATATAAGCAGTACGGCTCTGCTTGAAAAAGGCTATCCAAAAAAGCAATCTTCTCCGCCTTTCCACAGTTCATCGGAGAAAGCATGTCATAAACATTTTTCTTTATCTCGGTTTCATCCTGCCCCGTTTTACCGGTCTTAGAATCAGCTTCATTAACATAAATTTTCTTCTTTGGAAGATTCGCTTCAATGTCCTTAAGAAGAGCATCAAACATGGCGTTTTGCGCCTCATTCAATTCGGATTTGAGCTGAGTGATCAAAGGATTATCCTTGTTAATCGTAATCTCATATGAATCACGTTCTTCAGATATGTTCCACACTACCTGATGCCCGACTTGACTTGAGGTGTTCTCCCCTCTTTTCTTATAGACGTTAGATGAGGAAGCGATAGCTTTCTTAACATGCGAAAACAATGGTTGCCTAATAATCCCTGGTATTGTCGCAGAAGCCTTTTTGATATCGACTTCCCAAATATCATCCAATGTATTCGGTATATTGACTTCAATTCTTGCGTTCTTATAAAGCTCATTGACACCCATCATATGAAGCCATGTTCCCCATATAATGAGACGATTGTTTCGATAAACGTAAAAGCCCTGTTGACTCCTCATGTTTTCAAAATTTCCCATCATGATTTTGTCTTCTGGAGTGAGATTCTTTGCATAGGGAAGAATATATGGCTTGACCTCAACGATACACGTTTCGTTATGAGAATTGACAACAGGAATCGGCTCGCTTTTTAACGGCTGCGTATCTTTTCTATACGTGAGAAATGGGTCTCTTTTTTCTAGCACATTGCCATTGATATCAATTTTCACCTTATCGGCCGATATATATTTATGGAACACCAAAGCTAAATAATCGCTTGCGCTTCTTAATAGCTTATTCAATGCCTCTGTCATATCGCTATTGGAATTCTTGATACGATCAAAGTCTTGCCATTGCACTATCGTTCCGTGCTTGTAGTCTCTAAGACTAGCAACGTAAGGAAGATTATCGATTTTGTCTTGATCATTGACCTCAATGAGCCAATCTCCTTTTTCTGCCACAACTTGTAAATCCCAAGTCATCGAGCGAATTTGCCCATTCTTTAAGGAGGTTACTGTCAAATTTCTACATTGGGAAAAGGAGGCGGATTTCAATCCCATTCCGAATCTGCCAAGATCATCGGCTCTTCTGACATCGTTTGGGTTTTTACTTCCCAAATCCATTGCAGAATCAAGCTCTTCTTCGTCCATTCCCTCTCCATCATCAATAATCGCTATTGCTGGAATAGAGGGTATCAGATTGATATGGATATTTTTCGCTTTAGCACTAATACTGTTATCTACAATATCTGCCAACGCCGAATTAAAGTCGTAACCGATTGAACGAATAGACTCCAATAATGCAACTTTGGGCTTTTTCTGTTTAAGATTCATGATGTTTCACTTCCTTTACAACGTGATTTTATATTTGATAATGAATGATTCGTCTTCCGTCAAAAGATCAAAATAATCAATAAGGCTATTGCTTCTTAATTCATTCAAAGCTTTTTGAAGAATGTAGTTTGCTCTTTCCCAATTCAACTTCTCCCTTTTTAGTAGAATTTGAAGTTGATTTGAAAATTCGAAGCCTTTCGGGATGAGGGTCTGATTTCGAAAATACATTCTCTTTAGAACTTCGCTATCGCTTTTGACAAAGAGGAATTTATAGATCTCTTTTTGAAAAATTAAAAAATTACTCTTGTTATCAATCAATTTTGAGGAATATCTTTGCAAATCCTTTACACAAGAAAGGTCCTTCTCCATCAAATCGTCAACCGAAACATTAAAAAATTTAGAAAGAACAACTAGATTATCGTAATCAGGAATTGATTCTCCGGTCTCCCATTTACTAATCGTTCTAAAAGAGTAACTGACGATCTTAGACAAATCATCTTGAGACAATCCGTTGATTTTCCTTAAGAATCTAAGGTTGCTACTTATGAAAAAATCCAAGATCTATCACCCCTTTCATTTCAATCATAACAGAGCCGAGATATTAAAAATTCCCTTATTCGTGGAATTTTAGAAATCAAAGAATTCCTTAAGGGAAACATTGAGCTTTGCGCAGAGAATAAGCAGCTTTTCGATGGTGATATTTTGCTTTCCGCTCTCTACTCTAGATAAATAAGTCCTGTCAAGTCCACATATCAAAGCCAAATCTTTTTGGGAAAGATTTTGTTTTGATCTTAGTTCTTTGACTCTGCCCCCAATATCGTTCAACGTCATATTTACCTCTAACAATTCTGATTATAACAGAGAGTGACTTTTAAATCAATTTTAAATCAAAAAAGTCCGATTTTTTGGCACTTTTCGCTCTCATTCCACCTATCTTCCAATCGATACTATATTGTCGTGCTGAATGGTCGGACGATGGATATGTTTACGGATACTAGTAAAAACGCATATTTTTTGGATTATTTCCTGATTTTTGAAATCGTGAAAAAGAAAAAGGACTTCCGCCCAATTTTCAAGGGCGATAATCCTTCATTTTTATGCCTTTTAAGTCACTTTTTGGCTATTTCCGACAGAGCAACGTGATAGTCTCAACATGAAATGTCATCGGGAACATATCAACAGGTTGAATAACTTTTATATCATATTTCTCAGAAAAAATTTTCGCATCTCTTGCAAGTGTTTCAGGTTCGCAAGATACATAAACTATTTTCTTTGGAGAAACTTTCAAAAGAGAATTAATAAATTTGTCATCCGCTCCCTTTCGTGGAGGGTCAACAAAAACAGTATCAAAATGTATATCTTCACTAGCAAGCCTTTCAAGTGCTTTTCCTGCATCTTCACATATAAATTTTGCATTTGTAATATTATTAATTTTTGCGTTCTTATTCGCATCTTTAATTGCTTCTTTAACTATTTCCACACCTATAACAGATTTAGCCTTCTTCGCAGCGATTAAAGATATTGTTCCAATGCCACAGTAGGCATCAAAAATATTATCATTTTTGTTGAGTTCTCCTAAATCAATTGCTTTTTGGTAGAGTTTTTCAACTTGAATAGGATTTACTTGGAAAAACGATTTTGATGAGATAAGAAAATCAACGCCTAAAATAGAATCCTTAATGAATCCTGGACCATATAAAACTCTTTCTTTTTCACCTAAAATAACATTAGTGTCCCTACTATTAATGTTTTGAACAACACATTTAATAGATGGGTGCTCTTTTATCAAAGCATTCACAAAATTGTTTCTTCCTTTAAAAGCATCTACTGTCGTTACAAGTGTTACCATTATTTCATCATAATGATATGAAGTTCTAATAAGAATGTGTCTAATAAGACCAGTTCTTGTGTCTTCGTTGTACGGATCATATTTAAATGATTTCATCAATGTTTTAATTGTTCTTAATATTTCACTAGCCCTTTTATCTTCAATCGCACATCCATCTACAGGAATTATTTGATGAGTACCGCTTCTAAAAAAGCCACTCACAATGTGTCCATGAGGATCTCTTCCAATAGGGACTTGTATTTTATTTCGGTAATTATATGGGTCATCCATTCCTATACATGGAAGAACATCGAATTCTTTATCAAAATATCTTCTAAAGGCATCTTTAACTTTTTTAGATTTGTATTCTAGTTGTGAAATATAATCTAGTTGTTGAAATTGACATCCTCCACATGCGGTACAAACACCACATCTAGGTTGTATTCTATGTTCACTTTTTTTAATAAGACGTTCCACTTTTCCAAAATAAGAACCCGCTCTTTTGTATAAAACTCTTATTTCTGCTTCTTCATTAGGAAAAAGACCATCGACAAAACATGTTCCATATAAAAGATTAACAACCCCTTTTCCTTCAAAAGAGATGTCTTTGCATATTCCTCTAACAATCATTTTTTGCATAATAATAATACCAATTTCCTACTCACTCATTACTTTGTTAAACCCGTGAAAGCGGTTGATTTAATAATCGAGATATCAAATGTTTTGTTTTCCAACAAATAATCGGAAACAATATCAAAAGGATATTTATCTATCTCATAAATAGAACCATCATAAGACGGAAAATAATTGTATTGTCTATAAGCGTTTTTGTGCAACATCACATAATCAATTCCTGCGACAATATATTTCTTATTTGATTCAATCTTCAGCGATTGTTCTTTTGGGAGATAATAACTAATATATCGCATTTCTCCAATAATATCTGAGCCACTCACTTCTGCAATAATCGTAGAGTTAGTGAAAGGTATAAGATTAAAAATATCCTCTTTAGTAACACTACCATCACTATCAATGTTAATAGACGCTCTATTTCCATTATTGAAAACCAAATCTACTTCAGGAATAGAAGAATTAGTTTTTCTTAATTCATCGATATATTTACTTGTAGCGTATGCTTGTATTTCTCCTGCTTCATCCCCAAATGTAGATGATGATACATTAAGAAATTTGCCAACAACTGTATTCTTTTCTTTAATAAAATCAGGTGTTAAATATTGGTTTATGATGTTATCAATTTTTGGATCGCTTTCGCAGTTATATATGGAATTACTTCCATTACCAAAACCATTTTGTGTCCTATCATTATACGAAGAATAATAAGTTGCAGTATATTTATCATTTTTTAGTGATAACGTTACATGACCAGTTAAAGCCCCGTGGTGATATGATTGGATCCAAGGCACGTTATTAACAACTTCACTTTCGAATGCATGACTATGCCCTAAAAAACCAACATCTACATAAGGCTTATTTGTTTTTGGTGAATTTGAAGAAAGAGTTTCATAACTAGAATCTTTTAAAGCGGCGTGAAGCATATAAATAATAACGTCACACTTTTCTTCAATGCGCAATTTATCGCTTAATTCTTTAACAATAGGAGCAGGATCAAGAAAAGTTAGGTTTTCCCAATTTCTTGAAGTGATTGAAGTGATTTGATTTTTCCCAATCGCACCTATAATTCCTATTTTAGTGCCGCCTCGAGTAATAATCTTATAGGGTGAAGCAATATCACTTGCTTGAGTAGTCGCTTTGCTTAATGAATTATCATAATTATAAATATTGCATCCTAAAAATGTGAATTTTTCATCACCGCTTTCAGCAATGGTTTTATTATGCTCGATTATTTCAGTGCCCCAATCAAATTCATGGTTTCCTAAAGCAATCGCATCAAACCCAATTTCTTTAAAGGCTTTAGTTAATAATTCTCCTTTATTTTGACCACTATCATAGGTATCTTGCCAAAGATCTCCAGCATTTAAAAATACTGTTCCTTCTTCGTTTTTTGATTTTTTTTGATTTAAATAAGTAGATAATCTGCTTATTCCGCCTTCATATATAGTTGTTCCATTTGAAGTAACGGAGGTTTGAGGTGATATTCTTCCATGGAAATCATTGACACAATATAAATCTAATTGAGAAATCTTTTCTCCTATTATTTCGCTAGTAGAAGAAGAACCGCTGTTAGAAATTGAAGAAGAATCAGATTCAGTATCAGTAATTGATGTTACTGATGAACTTGAACTATTTGTTGACGAAGATGAACTATTAGATGATTGATTAGAAAAGCATCCAGTCAATGACATCATTACTAAAGGTAAAATTAAAAAAGCTTTATTTTTCATAACATAATTGTCGCATTTTAAAACCGATGAATAAATAAATTATTTTATAAATCAATATTTTCAATAGTCGAGTGAATTATCGTTGGTCAAAAAATCCATCAAACTTATTCTTAAAAAACCTTCGTCAGTATAATATGGAAGACCTTGATTTTTAACAATAATTATTTTTTTAAAAGAGTCAGAAATATTTCTTAATGATTCGTATTCTTGGTCTTTCTTTTCTAATGAAGAAATATCTAAAGCGACTTGAATGTAATATTTTTTATCCCCTCTATTTGCAATAAAATCAACTTCTCGATCTATTTTTTTATAAATATATTTATTTGAAGCATCTTTCTTATTTGTTTTTTCTCTTGAAGGTACAATTCCAACATCGACAGTATATCCGCGATATCTTAGCTCATTGAAAACAATATTTTCTATTAAGTCGGTTTCATCAATATCTCTAAAATTAAGTATCGCGTTTCTGATACCAATGTCTTCAAAATAAACTTTATAAGGTGTTCCTATATAGGATCTTCCTTTAACATCATATCTCAATGCTTTCTTAAGTAAAAATGCATCTTCGAACCATTTTATATAGTTAGAAATAATATCATTTGATAACGAAATTCTATATTTGCTTTTAAATGTATTTTCTATTTTTGTTGGATTTAGCAAGGTTGAAATCATTGATGCAACAACATGGAGAGTCTCATCAAGACTATTTTCATTTACTTGAGGATGACGCTTAATGATATCGCTTAAATATGTGTCTTTATAAATACTTATTGCTTGTGACATTTTCTCTAAGTCATTTTTTTGATTCTCAACAAGAGGAAGTCCTCCATATCTTTCATAAATTTCAAAGGCTTCTTTTTTCTCAATATTACAATCATTTAAATACTCGGAAAATGAAAGAGGTAATAAATGAATTTGTGAGGTTCTTCCTCCAAATTCAGTATCAATATTTGATGAAAGCATATACGAATTACTGCCAGTAACATAAATGTCAATGTTGTCATTTCTTAAAAAAGAATTTAATGTTCTAACAAAATTATCTAAGTTTTGAATTTCGTCTAAAAGCAAATAATAAGTCTCATTATCTTTAAGTTGATCTTTAATAAATAAAAGAAACTTTTTACTATTAATTGTTTTTTGTTTATTTTCAAAAACAGTTAGTTCATCAGGCAAATAAGCATCCAGTAATGAAATATCTTCCTCAACATCAAATGCAAATCTAATAATATGATTTTTCGATACTTTTTCTTCATTAATTAAATAATTATAAAAAATATTATTCAATAAAAATGATTTTCCACATCTTCTTAAACCAGTAATTACTTTTATTAAATGATTATTCTTTTTATCTATTAGTTGTTTTAGATACTTTTCTCTTTTAAACATTTGTGCTCCTTATAATAAGATTCGACATATTTTTCAAAACTGTACTTTTTGTCGAGTCAATTATACATAAGTTTTTATCATAAATCAATTTTGTATCGACATATTTTTCAAAACTGTACTTTTTGTCGAGCCTAATCATAAGATATCAATAATGAAAAAAAGAGTTGCAACATCGCAACTCTTTATATCTTTAATTATTCAACAGCAATTAAATATTTATATACAGCTTGACCGCCATCAATCGCGCCGACTTCGAGATATGGATATTTAGCTTTAACTGCTTCAACATTTTTAATTTTTTCTTCTTCAGTTATTCCATCACCATATATGAGAGTAAGAACTTCTTTATTTTCGATATCTGGAATCTTTTTAAGAACTTCCACGACAATGCGATTTTTCATTTTACTGCTAACCGCCATTTTTCCGTTGATAATTCCAATATGATCACCTTTCATAATTGAAACGCCTTGGACTTTGGTTGTTCTAATCGCAGTTGTAATCTCCGCTGAAACAACATGGCGAATTGCTTCATTGAAATTGCCAACAATAATTGTTAAATCATCGCTTGAAAAATCAAGCATTGTAAGTGCGCTATAACATTGTGGAATTGAGAAACATGGAAGTACAACTACTTTTGCACCCTTGTATAATTTAGCGGCTTGTTCTGCAGCCATAATGATGTTTTTGTTATTTGGAAACACAATTATGTTATCTGCATCAAGGTTTTTAAAAGCTTTAATAAAATCTTCTGTTGATGGATTCATAGTTTGATTGCCACTTACCACGTAATCAACACCGAATTCTTTAAATTGATCAACAATACCTTTTCCTTGCGCAACCGCAACGATAGCGTATTTTTTGTGTTCAACTTTGCGCTTTTCTTCTCTGTCTT
>ERZ808274.471-NODE-471-length-19934-cov-5.276121_pt1 | contig 19934 bp, 9 predicted proteins | sample MGYA00521277_ERZ808274 | MGnify/ENA primary metagenome ERZ808274 (study PRJEB31516, sample SAMN03275597) | gut metagenome | biome: mammalia-associated habitat; material: feces | host: Papio cynocephalus | place: Kenya | collected 2012-07-28 ... | reverse complement strand
GCTCTCCATCCATCGGAATGACCTGTCCCGGGTGCCGCGCGACAGGGTACACTTTTTGCGTTGAGGGGCGGGGTGGTTTGGGCGTGACGCGGGGCGCGGAGTTTGGTATAATACGCGTATGAGAATTGTTGTGAAAGTCGGTTCACATGTGATTGTGAACAAGGCGGGACGTCCGAATCCCGCCACGTTGCGTCGCCTGGTCGCGCAGCTGAGCGCTTTGAAAGAGGCGGGGCACGAGCTTGTCTTCGTCTCCTCGGGCGCGGTCGCCGCCGGTATCGAGTCCCTGGGCTTCAAGGAGCGTCCGCGGGACGTGAACGACTGCCAGATGTGCGCGGCGGTGGGGCAGGTGCGGTTCATTTGCGCCTACGAGAAGCTGTTCGGTGCGCATGGCGTGAAGATCGGACAGGTCCTTCTGACGCATGCGGACTTCGAGACGCGCCACCGTTCGCAGAACGTGAAGAAGTCCCTCGAACACCTCGTCCAGGCGGGCGTGTTGCCGGTCGTGAACGAGAACGACGTGGTGGCGGACGAGGAAATGAAGGAACTCTTCACGTTCGGGGACAACGATTGGCTCTCGTATCTCATCGCCCGGCTTTTGCACGCCGACGCGCTCGTCCTCCTGACGAGCGTGGACGGGCTGCTGGACGCGAACGGCAAGCGCATCGCGCACGTGGCGAACTTCCGGGAGGCCGCCAAACTGGTGCATCCGGGCGAGAAGGGCAAGCTCTCCAAGGGTGGCATGGACTCGAAACTGAAGGCCGTGAAAGCCGCGGTTTCGGCGGGTATAGACACCTACGTCGCCAACGGACGCAAAAGCGTGCTGGTTCCACTTCTGGCCGGCAAGTCGGTCGGCACGTTCTTTCCGGCCAGTTCGCTCTAGCGACTCGCATGAAGACCGTCCTCTATCTGCAAGCCTCTCTCAACGTCCAGAATCTTTGCGAATTGGCGGGCGTGCGGGAGTTCGCGCGCGCCTGCGGCTGGCGGCTTGTCGTGAAGTCCGTCGGGAATGCGGCGAGCGAGAAACGGGCGGGGCTCGTGCCGCGCCGCGCCGTCCGGATAGCGGATATCGTCGCGGACGTTGCGCCGGACGGGGTGCTGGTGGAGGGCGGGGCGCTCGCGGCGAACTACACGCTCGCCGATTTCAAATCCCTTCCGACGGTGTTCCTGGACCGCTGCAACCTCCCGGATCAGGCGGGCGCGGTCTGCGTCCGGAGCGATTCGGCGCGTGTGGCGGAGGCGGCGTTCCGCGAACTGTCCCGGATGGGCTACGCCGACTATGCGTACGTGCCCTGGGCGACCCCGCTGGAATGGAGCGAGTCGCGCGGCGCGGCGTTCCGGGAGCTTGTCGAGCAAAACGGGGGGCGGATGCATTCCTTTCCGTCTGTCTGGCGGGGTCGGGCGAACGGGACGTTCAATTCCTTCATGCGGAACATCCGGAAGTTCCTGTCCCGTCTGCCCCGGCCGTGCGCAATCTTCGCGGCGAACGACATCGTGGGGGAATGCGTGCTGGAGGCCCTCGCGGCGCAGCGGGGTTGCGTGCCGCGCGAGTTCGCCGTCGTGGGGGTGGACAACGACCGCAACGTGTGCGAGAACACCTCCCCGACGCTCTCCAGCATCATGCTGGACTTCCGCCGCGCGGGGATTTGCGCGGGCGAGGCGCTGGAGGCGCTTCTGCAGGGGCGGCGTCCGCAGGGCAACCTCCTTTTCGGCGTTTCGGAAGTCGTCCACCGCCAGTCCACGCGAAAGTTCCGCCGGAACGACCCCAGAATAGCATCTGCGCTGGAATACGTGCGCCAGCACGTATGCGAGGGTCTGCAGGTCGTGGACGTCGTGCGGCACATGGACTGTTCGCGGCGGTTGGCGGAGATGCGTTTCCGTGAAATAACGGGGCACTCCATCCTAACCTGCATCCGGCGGGAGCGGCGTGCTCTGGCCGAGAGACTCTTGCGCGAGACGGACATCCCCATCGCGGATGTCGCGCAGGCGTGCGGCTATGCGCATGCGAACTCGTTCCGAAAGGACTTTTCCGCCTTGACGGGACAATCTCCGCGCCAATACAGAAAAAGCTCCGGTTCGCAACATTCTTGATATCCGATTGCGCAATCCTCCCGTTTTTAGTGGCGTCGGACGCTGTGGGTTTGCTATAATAATGGCATGATGAACAGCGCAATGAGAAATAAAGACAGAATAGTCCGCGCACTGGGCGTTTTCGCCCTGTTGTGCACCTTCGCCGGTCGTGCATCGGAGTCCGCGCCGTTGGCGCGTGCCGTGCAGGGTCCTAACGAGATCCGGCTGGAAGCGAAAGGCGAGAGCCTGTTCGTGCGCATCCTGCGCAGGGGGCAGGAAGTCGTCGCGCCCACGGCTGTCGGCTTGACGGTGGACGGTGCGGATCTCTATGCCGCGTCCCGGACGCGGATTCCGCAGGTGACGGAGGGCGAAACGGAAGGGACACTCGCGACGCCGCTCTACAAGAAGTCCGCCATCGACCTTACGGGCGCGTGGACGTTCGTCGACTTCGGGGACTGGGGCGTGCGCCTGGCGGCGCGCCAGGACGGCGTCGCGTACCGGTTCGAGACGGCGTTCACGAACGCGTCGGTCACGGTCAACGGGGAGCGCGCCGGGGTCCGCATCCCGGACGGGACGGCGGCGAGTTGGTATTCGGCGACGACGGAGTGGGGCTGCGAGGAGACGGTGCCGCGCAAGTCCACCGCGGCCGCGCCGGCTTTGGCGGCGAACGAACTCATCTACATGCCGTTCCTCTATGAGACGAAGGGGAGCGCCGTGGCGCTGACGGACGTGGACGTGCGGGACTATCCCGTCCTTTATCTGCGACCGGCGCACGCGCTGGGGGCGTCCATCGCCTACGAGGGCGTCTTCCAGCCGTATCCGTCCAAAACGGCGTATGCGGAAGCCCAGTGGGACGAGAAGACGCGCATTTGGGTGGACGCGCCCCAGAGCCACGCGCGGTTCATCCGCGTGCTCGAAGACGAGCCTTATCTCGTGAAGACGGCCGGCGCGCGGACGTATCCGTGGCGCGCGTACCATTTGGCGGATACGCCGGCGCAGCTGGTGGCGTCCGACCTCGTCTACGCGCTCGCGGCGCCGGCGGCGAAGGGGGCGGACTTCTCGTGGGTGAAGCCGGGCAAGGCCGCCTGGGAGTGGTGGAACGACTTCGACAACCAGGGCAAGGCGAAGGGGCTCAACACGGCGACATACGAGCGTTTCATCGATTTCGCCGCGTCCAACCGGCTTGAATACCTGGTCATCGACGCGGGCTGGAGCGACAAGATGTGCATCTGGAAGATGAATCCGGACGTGGATCTGCCGCATCTCATCGCCTACGCCAAGGCGCGCGGCGTTTCGGTCATTCTCTGGATGGCCTGGGCGCAGGTCTACGGGGACGAGGCGCGCGTGGCGCGGCACTTCGCGCAGCTGGGCGCGGCCGGCTTCAAGGTGGACTTCATGGACCGCGGCGACGCGGACGCCATGGGCTTCCTCGAAAGGTTCGCCGCGGCGTGCGCGAAGGAGAAGCTCGTCCTTGACTACCACGGGGTGGTGCATCCGACGGGACTGAGCCGCACGTATCCGAACATCCTCAACTACGAGGCGGTGCACGGACTCGAGCAGATGAAATGGTTCCGCGGCGATTGCGACATGACGACGGCGGACGTGCGCATCGCCCACCTGCGGCTTTTGACGGGACCGATGGACTACACGCCCGGGGCGATGCTCCACTACGAGGTCGCCTCGACCTACCGGGGCGGCTCGGTCTACCCGGCTTCCTTCGGCACGCGCGCGCGGCAATTGGCGATGATGACGCTTTTCGAGGCGCCCCTGCAGATGCTCTGCGACGGGCCGACGAACTATCTGAAGCCCGAGAACCGCGAATCCCTCGCCTACATGGCGTCCGTGCCGACGGTGTGGGCGGATACGGTCGCCCTCGGCGGTTCGACCGACACGGTCGCCGCGTGCGCCCGGCTGGCGAAGGATGGCGCGTGGTACGCCGCCGGCATCGGCGTTTCGTCCGCCCAGACGTTCACGCTGGACACCGCCTTTTTGAAGGAGGGACGCTGGACGGCGGAAATCTTCCGCGACGGCGACGATTCGGGTTGGCGCACGGCATATTGCGTGCACGAGACGAAGACCGTCGCCGCGGGCGAGAAGCTGGACTTCAAGCTCGCGCCCGGCGGCGGGTTCGCGGTGCGCTTCCGCAAGGCGAACTAAGAGTTTACAAACAAAAATGAAAGGATACTCGATGAAATCCATGGCCCTGCCCGCACTTGTGGGCACAGTCGTCTGCGCGGCGCTTTCGCTTTCCGCGCAGGAAACGCGGCAGGTCGACCTGTTCGCGACGGAAGGCGACAAAGTCGTCGACAAGTTCGTCCAGATCGACGGAAGAAAGACCTTCGACAGAAGCGGGAAGTTCCCCGTGACCGTCGGCGAGCCGGGCACGTATCGGGTGTGGATGGAGTATTATGCGCCGTCCAACAAGCTGATGAACATGGCCGTGCGCATCGACGCGCCGACGGGCGAACCGATCCGCTACGAGCGCGTGGACTTCAAGAACAGCCTGCGCGGTTCGAAACCGTGGGAAAAGACGGTGGTCGACCGTCCGGCCGGCTGGCGGTGGTACGCGTTCGACCAGACCTTCGAGTATCCGGGGACGTACACCTTCGTCGTTTCGCATGCCGCCGGCGCGGTTTGGCCGCAGGGCGGACAGCCCCCGCACCGCATTTCCGCCGTCTGGATCAGCAACGACCCGGCGTTCGATCCGTCCAAGAACGCCCAGGAGAAGGTAGCTTTGCGTCCGGCGAAGGTCCCGGCGGGCTTTCTCGCGGCGCGCGAGCACCCGATGAACGTCGCGCTCAACACGGGTCTTGCGGACGCGAAGACGCGCTTCCGCTCGGCGATTCACCAGAACTACCCGGTCTTCTTCAATTCCTATCTGCTGATTGACGCGGGGTGCGACGTGGAGCAGAACGACTACGGCCGCACGGGTCCGAACCCGACGGGGCTCAAAGGCGCGCACGGTCTGCAGCGCGGACCCGACTGGGGGACGCTCTCCAAGAAGTATCCGATGCCGAAAAAGGACGAGAACTTCACGCCCGTCGGTCGCAAGGCGAACAACGAGGGCAAGTACTGGAACGAGTGGAGCGTCTCCTTCGCGCCCGCCAACGAGACAGCGTACTCGAACGATTTGGCTGAAGTCCAGAAGGTCGTGGCCTCGCCCATCAACGCGCGCGTGGACAGCTGGATGATCGCCTGGGAGCAGGCGGGCAACTACGACTACGGTGAAACGTCCGTCCAGGCTTATCGCGCCTGGCTGGAGAAGCGGTACGGGACGCTCGCGAAGCTGAACGCGGTGTGGCATACGGACTACAAATCGTTCGGCGAGATCGTCCCGGCAAAGCGCGCGGATTGCGTGGGGGCGCAGAAGCTGGCCGACCCGTTCAAGCGGGCGCAGGCGACGGCGAACTTCATCGACTTCCGCGATTTCTGCTCAAAGGAGTACGCCCGGCTTATTGCGCGGCGCGTGAAGGCGTCGCTGACGGACCCCGAGAAGCGTCCGATCGCGACGCAGTTCGCCAACCTGGACCTGAACGCGGTGGAGTGGTCCGGCTGGCGGCCGCTGAACGACGAGGACCTCTTCCGCATCGGCGTGAAGGAGGCGGACCGCTATGGCTACGACGTGTACGCGGTGGACGACTGGTGCGGGGCGGAATACGACACGCTGAGCGCGTTCGGCTACGACAAGAAGCGCATGGAAGTGCGCGAGGGCAGCACCCACACGCCGGATCCGGATCTGGCGGTGCGTTCGTACTGGACGCTCATCGGCAAGGGCTTGAAAGGTTTCTCGCACTTCATGCTGCAGGAGGGCAACAACCACGCCGAGTTCCCGAAGTTCGGCCTGACGAACTACGACCAGACGCCGCGGCCGAAACTCGCGGCCTACTCGGACGCCATCCGCGCCATTCGCCAGATCGAGAACGTGCTCGCGCCCGCCCGGCGCCAGAACGCCTCGAAGCCGGTCGCGATCTACTACAGCCGCACCTGCAACGCGCTTCAGGAGCGCTCGCTCGGCTCGCTCTTCGACTGCGGACCGGACAACGTCTTCCGCGTCTACGAACTCATCCGCGGCAACGGCTATCCGGTCACCTTCGTCACGGACGACCAGATCCGCGAAGGCGACCGCCTTTCGGAGATGTCCGCCCTGTTCTTCGTGGACGCGAAGTACATTCCCACGGACGTGCTGGAGAAGGTCGAGGACTGGGTCGCGAAAGGCGGCGCGGTGTTCGCGGACGCCCAGCCGGGCATCTACGACGGGCACGGCTTCCCGCAGGACCGCTTCCTGAAGTTCCTCGGCATCGAGCCGGTAGCCAAGAAGAAAGTGGACTCGCTCGCGGCGGAGAAGAATCCGTTCGGCTACAGCGCCATGAGCTTCGACGTGGTGGACGCGGACCAGCTCCACAAGACGCAGTTCGAGTTCTTCCAGCAGTGGGATTCGACGCACCCCATCAGCCGCGCGGCCGGGAAGTTCATGTTCAGCGGCTTCGGCTACCAGAACGTGAATTCCGTCGCCGGCGAGACGATCGTCATGGCGCACAACGGCAAGCCGGCGGGCGTCTTGCGCGAACACGGGAAGGGCACGAGCTTCTATTTTGCGGGCTACCTCGGCTCCATCTACGGCGGCGCGGCGACGACCTACGAGTGGCGCGACGCGCATTCCGATCCGTCGCCCTACCGGTTCATGGACGCCTACCTCGCCTTCGTCGGGGCGCAGAAGGTCGCCACGGCCGACTTGCCGCAGCGCGTCCGCACCAAGATGCGTTTCGAGTCGCCGCTTGTGGACGCGCGCGGCAACGCGGTGCTCTCGGTCACGAGCTACAACGACGCGCCGGTGGGACCGTTCCGCGTGCAGTGGAAGCTCGCGCCGGGCGTGAAGGCGCCGCGCGGCGTATACGTCCTCCGGCAAGGTTCGCGCCAGCTCGAGCCGGTCGCCTTCACGCTGGAGAAGGACCAGCTCGGCTTCGAATTGCCGCGCTTCAAGAACTTCGCCGCGGTGCTCGCGCTCAATGACGCGCAGCCGCTCGTGTCGGTCGACTTCGGCGCGGCGAAGCGCACGGACGCCGGGCTCGTCGAGCTGAACCCGGGCCAGGCGGTCACGGCCCAGGTGCGGGTGTTCAATCCGTCCGCGACGCCGCTCAAGGCGGGCCAGGTGATGGTTCGCCTGCCCAAGGGCTGGTTCTACGACCATGAGACGGTGGCGGTGCCGGAACTGCCCGCCTATGGCGCGTCGGCGGAACTCGCCTTCACGATCCGCACGCCGGACAATTGCGCCGCGACGCGCTTCCGTCCCGTCAACTTCATCTACGAGAACGCGGACGTGAAGTCCATGCCGACGGCGGAAGTCGTCTGGTGGAAGGACGCCGAATAGCCGGATTCCTCGCCCCAGGAGGGGAACAAGAGGAACGCGCGCGAAGGGGATTCCCTTCGCGCGCGTTTGCATATGCCGCGCCGTTTCCGGTGCGCCGCGGTACTCGTTTTTCATTCTATTCACTTGCGCAATAATCCTTCTTTTGCTTGCATTCCGACAATCGATGATGTTATAATATAGATAATCGAACATGAGAAGGTTTTGCAAAGTTCAAATCCGGAAAGGAGTGTCTATGAATGCGAGAAACATTCTTGTCGCGTTGGCGTTGTCTGTCGCCGGAACCGCCGCATGGGCCGAGAGTAAAACATGGAATGCCAAAGCAGACGGCAACGCGTCGGTCGCGGCGAACTGGTCCCCCGTTGGCGTGCCGGTCGCGGGCGATACGATCGTGTTGGACGGAACGTCCGTCCGGGCGATGACGTGGGATGCCGGCGTGAACGAATTGCCGGCGACTGTTGCCGAGTGGCGGCAGAATTCCGCCTATACGGGGACGGTGACGTTCGCAACGACCTATGACAGTGTTGAAAACAGTTCCTTTAAGGTCTTCACGGTATCGGGGGATGTTACGCTCGAGGGCGGAAAGTGGACGCATCCGGCGAACGAGGACAAGGAAGTCTGGCGTCTGCGTGTGGATGTCGGTGGCAAACTGACCATAACGAACGCCGCAATCGACTGCAGCCTGAAGGGCTATGCGGCGACCAACTTCCCCGCCGGCAGCCAGCCCGGGTCGCACGGCGGCGCGCTCGACCATGCCTGGGTCTACGGCGACCTCAAGGAGCCGGTCAATCTCGGTGCGGGCGGCCGGTGGCCGGCCGCCGAGGGCGGCAAAGGCGGCGGAGGCGCCATCTATCTGACGGTCGGGGGCGCGGTCAAGGTGGCGAAAGACGGTCGCATTCTGGCGAATGGCGCCGGCAAAACCAGAGACCAGTGGAGCGTAGAAAAGGGTGGCGCCGGCGGCTCGATCTACATCCAGGCCAAAAGTCTGACGCTTGACGGCAACATTCGCGCGAACGGTTCATACAACGGGCAAGGAAAGGGCGGCGCGGGCGGACGTGTCGCGCTGGATCTGGAGAATCAGAGCTTCGACAATGTAAACTTCGGCAACCTGTCGGCCAAAGGCCTGGGCGCCAGCGAAAACCCCGGTTGCGGCACGGTCTTCGTGAAGACGGAGGATAAGCCAAACGGCATCCTCTATCTGGCTGACGACATTGAGGACAATGCCTTTTGCAGCCGCGCCATCGATGGACCGTCCATCGCAGGGGGGTGCAGCATCCCCTCGAATACGACATGGAAGCTTGACGGCATCCGGATTGCGGCCAAAAGCCTGGCCTTTCTCGCCGTCCCTCCAGAGGCGACGCTGGAATTGCCGAATGGCTGGGCCAGCGTGGAAGCGACAGGGGGGTATTCGCACCAGTGGAACAACTCGTACTATTGCGGCGGCATATCCTATCAAGGCGGCACGCTCGTTGTCCCGGCGAGCGCGGACGGGACGAATTACTTCCATAAGGGATGGGGGTTCGAGGCACTGGCTCCCTACACGATCACGGGGAATGTGGTCGTCGCGACCTGTGCGCGGCTCGGCACCTTGTGCCACAGGACCACGCCGGACGACTATCCGTATTCGCAAATTACGGTTCTGGGCGACGTGGACGTGCAGATGGGTCAATGGAACGGCCAACCCGATGCCAACCAGCGCGGCTGGATCTCCACGGTGGCGGGTGGGCTGGGCACCGGTCGGCCGTACCATACGGGGATTCATGGGGGCCAGAGCGGCGCGGAGAGGGAGCCGCGGGCGTACGGCTCGATCTTTTCGCCGAAAGAACCCGGCGGAGACGGGTTCACCGGTTCTTACAGTACGCATGGATCGGGGGCGCTCAAGCTGACGGTGACGGGAACGCTCAACGTCGACGGCACGGTCGAGGCCGGCGCGACAGCCCATTTCTACGCAGACTCGAACGGCAACGGCGCGGGCGGATCGCTCGATATCACCTGCGCGCGTCTGACGGGCTCGGGAAAGATTCTGGCGAACGGAATCCGGACAGGCAGTATCTGGGATAGCGCTAATCAAGCCCAGCTAAAGCCGGCCGGTGCGCCGGGTCGCATCGCGATTCGCCTGACCGATCCCGCGGCGACGTTCGCGACGTTCGGGCTTGCGAAGATCCAGGCCATGGGCTGGCATGCGGGAGTGTCCGAAATCACCGGCCAGGCGCAGTCGAACTGCTACGTTTCGGCGGGTACGGTCTATCTTCAGGACGCGAAGGCGGGCGAGAAGGCCGGCACGATCTACGTCCGCGACATGGAAGATACGAACGGCGTCAACACGGCGTCCTTTACGCCGTTCCCGTCCGTGAAATTCAAAGATACCGACGCGGAGGAGGATTTCTCGTCGGCCACGCTGGACGTCTCGAGTTATGCGCGCGTGAAGATTTCGCGCGACGTTGCCGTGAAGACGCTCACGGTCTCCGGTCATGGGACGATCGATCTGAACGGCTGTTTGCTGACGGCGAAGAGAAGGTGCCTAGTGGACGGGCAGCCGCTCGCGCCGGGACGCTATACGGCCGCGCGGCTTGCGGAAAAGGGCTTGCCGTTCAAGGATACCTCCGAGGGAGAGAAAGGCGTATTGAAGATTCCGGGCGGCATGGTCCTGCACTTCCGGTGAACTCGCATTTGCACTATACGTACACGACACGAAAGGAAAGAAAAGGAACATGAAGAGATGGGTTCTGGCGGGGTTGGTTCTCGCGTTGGGGGGCGCGGCGCGCGCCGGGTCGGGCGAGATGCCGGCGGAGTGGGCCGCGGCGAAGAACTGGCTTGTGCCGGTGGCGGAAGGAAACAGCGCCGTCATCCGCGACTTCAAGGGGAACGACCTGCTCAAATTCGACTGGACGACGCTGGCCTACCCCTATATCGGCGACACGTCGTCCTGGGTGAACGAGTACGGACGCTACTGGCCGAAGGTGAAGTCCGTGAAGCAGCTCGATCCGGCCATCGTCCGCATCGACTTCGCGCTCGGGGATCCGGGCATAAAGGAGCATTACGCGCTGCTCGTTTCGGAGGGCGGTCCGCGTTTGCGGATGGAACAGCGCATCGTGTTGAACGAAGGCGCGCCGCGGCTGGGGACGGTCTCGGGGGGCGCCATCTGGCAGAACCGGATCCGCTTCCATCTCATGGGGACGTGCAAGCCGGGCGCGGCGCTCTACCGTGACGGCGTGTGGGTCAAGCCCGAGAACGGGGAGTCGTTCGAACGGGGCGGCGCCAATCTGGTGCCGTTCACGGTGCCGGAAGGGCGGCTCTATCTCGCCTACGACACGGTCGGGACGTTCCAAGGGTTTCCGCGCGAGCAGTTCTGGCTCTCCTACCGCGCGAGCAATGTGGCGGAAGCCCTGCGCGACGCGAAGCTGACGGCGGAGAACGCCAAGGGCATCATCATGCCGGCGACGGGCGAGTATTTCGAGCAGGTGCAGGGACAGGGCCCCAAGAAGGATACCGCGGCGGCGCCGGAAGTCCCGGTTAAGGGCGAGCGGGCGTACTCGAACGTCATCGACATGTATCTGCTGCCGGGAACGAATTCCGCCTACGTGGCGTGCGCGCTGGAGACTGGCGCGGCGATGGCGGCGAAGATCACGACGGACGCCGACTTCAATCTGTTCAATTCGGCCAAAGAGACGCCGCATTTCACGGTTTCGATGGTGAATCCGACGAATGTGACCAAGGAGACGTCCTGCCGCATCGTGGCGCGGAATTTCGACGGGCAGGAGGACGTCCATGCCGCGTTCAAGGTGACCCTGCCGCCGTACGGGACGACCAACTGCACGTTCAACCTCCCCAAGCGCAAACGCGAATACTGGTTCGTGAACGCCGAATTCGACGACGGACTCACCAATTCCTTCGTGCGGACGGATGTGGCGACGATGGAGCCCTACAAGTACAAGTCGCTCGAGACGAGCGTCATGGGCATCGCCGCGAACTTCAAGATGCCTTCCGCGGAAGCCTGCGACCGTCTCCTGACGCGCATGGGGGTGCGGTGGGTCCGCACGCCTTCCGGGACCGAGACGGAGAAATTCGCGAAGAAGGGCCGGCGCGGCATTCTGGCGTTCCACCTGGACGACAAGGCGACAAACGAGACACAGCGGATCGCGTTCGCCAAGAAGAAACTCGCGGAAGCCGCCGAACGCAACTGCCCGATCGTCGAGGTCGGCAATGAACTCAATTTCGGCTGCCACAACTGGGACGACGCAATGGGCCGGGCGAACTGGTACAAGGGCTGGCTGAAGGCGTTCTACGATGCGCGCGCCGAACTCAAGCTGGAGAAGAAGGTCAAGATCTCCTCCTTCGGCTTCGCCGGATTCGTCGACGGCGGACAGTTCTTCGATGCGATGGACAAGGCCGGATGCTGGCAATACTGCGACATTCTCGCCATCCACCCGGGCCGGCTGAACCAGACGCCCGACAACCCGGACTCCGCTTGGAAGTGGAACTACCGTCCCCAGATCTGGGCGGCGAAGCAGTGCATGGCGAAGATCCGCGCGAAGCATCCGCTCGGGCTCATCATGACCGAGGTCTACGCCCGCACGCCGCCGAACAAGGACGATTCGGACTCTACGCGCACGGCGACGGAAAGCATCCTCCTTTCCTGCGCGATCGCCAAGATGGAAGGCGTCACGGCGCTCAACTGGTACCAGCTGCACGACGGGGTGCACAGCGACATCAACGGCATCAACGAACACAATTCGGAGTACCACTACGGTCTGCTGCGCCGGGACGGCACGGTCAAGCCCTCGATTCTCGCCTACTGCGCGGTTTCCGAAGCGTTGGATGGGGCCAAGTTCGCGCGCACGGTCAACTATACGGACGACCGCCAGGCGTGGTTCTTCGATACGCCGCGCGGCGAGATGGCGATTCTCTTCGACCGCAAGGACGGGTGCTATCCGTATGACGGCATGTTCACGGGCCGTCCCTTCACGGGGCATCTCGAGCCTTGGCTCGACCACTGGAAGAGCCACACCCCCTACGCCTTCATGGCGCCGAAGGGGTATGTCGTCGTGCGCGACGCAATCGGGCGCACGCGCAAGATCAAGGCGAAGAAAGGCGTCGTGACGCTCACGCTGAGCGGCGCGCCGATCTTCGTCTACGGACTGGGTGCGCCCGTCCCCGACGGGAAGGCGTCGAAGGACGTGGCCCCGTGGGGTCTCGTCACGACCGGCGGGGCGACGGACGCGGAACTGGCGGCGTTCAAGGAGGCGGGCGGCAGTTTCCTCTTCGACGAGCAGAAGGAGGGCTTTGCCGAGTATCTATACCTCAATCTGGACGAAGTAGAGGCGTTCGGCAAGCTTGACATCGGGACGGATGCCGCGGACTCGCTGAAAAAGCTCTATGCGCGCGGCGTGCGCCGCGTAGTCGTCGCCCTGTCCGTCAAGCCCGAGGGGGCGGACGGCGCCGCCAAGAAGCAGGACGGCGAAGCGAAGGGCCGCGCGTGGGCGACGCGCCTGGCGCCCTATGCCGCGGCGCGGAAGGCGTTCCCGGACGAGACGCCCGAAATCTGGGTGCAGCCCAAGGGCGATTGGTCGGCCGTGCTCTTCAATGGCGTGCGCGAGCAGGTGAGCGGCCTGGTGCTTTTCTGGGAGAATTTCACCTTCTCGCATCCAAAAGACCTCTTCTGGAAACTGCGCGGGACGGCGAAATGGGCGAAATTGCCGGTTATGACGCTCAACTTCGCGCCGGTGGGCTTCAAGCCCGGACAGAACGCTCCGCAAGGCGTCGATCTCACGGCGGCGCAGTTCTTCGGCTCGCTCTTCCTGCTCTCTTCGCATCCGGCCTTCGACGGGGTGGCCTTCACCAACCTGCGCGAGGGTGGCAAGACGGATGAAGGCGCGTTGGGAACGACCCCGCTCGCCGCGACGATCACGGAGCGCGTGGACTGGTACTGCACATGGTGCGGCTTCTTTTCGAAGGACGGTAAGGAGAAGGGACGCCTGAAAGCGATGAAGTTCCTGCGGGAATGGGTGCCGGAGACTTCGGGCTTCGAATATTCCGTCGCCCAGTCGGGATTGCGGACTATACGCTTCTGGAAAGGCAACGTCCCGTGTGCGCTCGTCTGGCAGGGCGACCGGAACCGCCTCTATGGTTCACGGGTGGACGACCTGTCTGGAACTCCCGAGCCGGAGGAAGCGACGATCGAGGTCCATACGACCAGCCGGGGATTCCGTGTTTACGACATCTTCGGAAACGACCTGAACGTCGAGGAGAAGTACCGCAAGGCCACGCTGAAAGTCGGGACGTCCCCGGTCGTGATCTACGGCGTCCGGAGTCTGTCGGTTGTCGAGTAATCGGATTCCGCTAGTTGGCTCTACGGAGCCGACACGCCCGGACCGCAGGAAACTGCGGTCCGTTTCGCTATCCTGCAACGGGATTTCAAAACGACAGGCGGGTTGCGTTTGTTCGGGGCGTGAGGGGGTGGGGCGGTCGCCGGGCTGGGCCGTCTTTGCTGTGATTTCGCCCTTTCAAACTTTCCGGGGGCGCAAGGGTCACTGACTTACGCATCAAAGGTCACTGACTTTCACATCAAAGGTCACTGACTTTCACATCAAAGGTCACTGACTTTCACATCAAAGGTCAGTGACTTTCACATCAAAGGTCAGTGACCTGCGTCGAGACGGGGTCTTGTCGGTATTGGAGAGTGGAGATTGGGAGGATGAGGAGATTGTGGAGGGGGGGGGACAGGATTAACAGGATGAACAGGATTTTGGGGCGGCGTGTCCGTCCCTTGCCGCCCGTGCGGTTTTTAGTCGTGGTAGACAGGATTAACAGGATTGTGTGTGTGGGGGCTTGCGCCTGTCGCCGCAAAAAGCGTTGCCCTTAAAAAAGGGGTTGCTATTCCGTCCAAATAATGTTATCATATTCACGTTGACATGGAGGGGTCGGCGCAGGTAGATTTTGGGTTTTCTATCGTGTGTCGGTTCTTCCCTTTTATCACATCACTTGTCTTCCCTGTCCCTCGGTGTGTTTAATCACCAGGGACTTTTTCTTTAAAAGTAATTCTCCGCTCAGGCTCTAAATATGGTATAATATGCCTTTGTTTCCCAAGGAGAACTATGAGAACGCTTCCGTTTGACAAGAATAAGCTAGAAGAAATCGCCAAGGACTATCCGACGCCGTTTCACATTTACGATGCGCGCGCTATCCGCGAGAATGCGCGGCGCCTCAAGAAGGCGTTCGCCTGGAACAAAGGGTTCCGCGAATATTTCGCCGTCAAGGCCACGCCGAATCCGTACATCATGAAACTGCTCAAGGACGAGTTCGGGTTCGGGAGCGACTGTTCGTCCTTGCCGGAGCTTGTGCTCGCGGAGAAGGTCGGGAACGTCGGCGACCGGATCATGTTCACCTCGAACGACACGCCGGCGGAGGAGTTCAAAAAGGCTTGGGAGCTCAAGGCCGTCATCAACCTCGACGACATCACGCATTGGGATTTCCTGCCGTCCGCCATCCCCAACTTTGCGGCGGAACTCGCGGCGGCGCCGGCCGAACACGTTTTCTGCTGCCGCTACAATCCGGGCCCGCTCAAGGGCGGCAACGCGATCATCGGCAAGCCGGAAGAGGCCAAATACGGGATGACGCGCGACCAGTTGTTCGCCTGCTACGCGGAGATGAAGGCGGCGGGGGTGACGCGGTTCGGACTGCATACGATGGTCGCTTCGAACGAACTGGACCCCGACTACATCATCGACACGGCGAAACTCCTCTTTTCGCTCGTCGGCGAACTGCGCGACCGGCTCGGCATCGATTTCGAGTTCGTGAACATCGGCGGCGGCATCGGCATCCCGTACCGTCCGGACCAGAAGGCGATGGATTTCGCCGTTGTCGGGAAGGGCATCCAGGACGCGTACGACGAACTTGTCGCAGGGAAAGGGCTGAAGCCTCTGGCCCTTTACATGGAATGCGGGCGTTGCATCACGGGGCCGTACGGCTATCTCGTTTCGCGCGTGCGCCACATCAAGAACACCTACCGTCTCTACGCCGGACTCGACGCGTGCATGGCCAATCTCATGCGTCCGGCACTGTATGGCGCCTACCACGAGATTGTCGTGCCCGGCAAGGAGAAGTCGGCGGAAACGACGATCTACGACGTCACGGGCTCGCTCTGCGAGAACAACGACAAGTTCGCGATACAGCGCACCTTGCCGGTCTTGAAGCCGGGCGACCTCGTCGTCATTTGCGACGCGGGGGCGCACGGGCACGCCATGGGCTTCCAGTACAACGGCAAGCTGCGCAGCGCGGAATTGCTTTTGGAGGAGGACGGATCGGTCCGTCCAATCCGCCGCGCCGAGACGATGGACGACTATTTCGCGACGCTTGATTTCAATGGACTGTGAACTTCTTTCTCCGGCGGGCTCCTTCAAGACGGCGCTGGCCGCCTTTGATGCGGGGGCGGACGCGGTCTACTGCGGGTTGACCGATTTCTCGGCGCGCAAGTTCGCCGGCAACTTTTCCCTGGACGAGCTGCGCGATCTCGTGCGCGTGGCCCGGGCGCGCGGGCGCAAGGTGTACGTGGCCTTCAACACGCTCTTGAACGAGGACGAACTGGATGCGGCGATTCCCACGCTCGCGGATCTGGACGAGATCGGGCCGGACGCGCTCATCGTGCAGGATCTCGGGGTCGCACGGTTGTGCCGCGCGCATTTTCCGCACCTGCCCCTGCACGCGTCGACCCAGCTTGTCGCGCACAACCTCGAGGGCGTCCTGGCGCTCGGGGAGGCCGGGTTCACGCGTGTCGTTCTGGCGCGCGAGCTTTCCCTCGAGGAGATCCGGTTCATCGCCAAGCGGTGCGGCGCCATCGAGCTCGAGTGTTTCATCCACGGCGCGCTCTGCTATTCCCTTTCGGGGCTCTGCCTCTTCTCGGCCATGGAAAAGGGCCGCAGCGGCAATCGCGGACTGTGCGCGTATTGCTGCCGCCTGCCGTATCCGACGCCCGACGGACACCTGACGCATCCGTTTTCCATGAAGGACCTGCGTTTGGGCGAAGATGCGCGCAAGCTGGCCGAGGCGGGCGTGTGCTCGCTGAAGATAGAAGGGCGCATGAAGAACGAACTGTACGTCGCGAGCGTGACGCGGTACTACCGGGAGATCCTGGATGGGACGCCTGCCTCCGCGCGCACCGTTTCGCCGGCGGACCTCGAGACGGTCTTTTCGCGGCGGACGACCGAATTGCGCTTCACGCCTGCCAGCGCCGCGGAATCGCCCATCGACGCGGAGTCCCTCGGCCACCGCGGCACGAGCATCGGCGTCGTCAAGCGCATTACGCGCGACCGGGAAGGACGCCGGTGGTTGCGCTTCCACACCTTGCGCGCCCTGGAGAAGCATGACGGACTGCAATTCGACGCGCCCGAGGGGGGCAAGCCCCTGGGCTTCGGCATCGGCGAATTGCGCACGGCGCTCTCCCGTTCGCCTGTTTTCGAGGTTCCCGCCGACAGCGACATCGAAGTCCGCCTGCCGGAAGGGAAGGACGGCGACCCGCTGAGCGATTTCTCCTTCCTGCGCGCCGGGGACAGGGTCTACTGTTCGATGTCCAATGCCGTCAAGCGCCGCTTCCCGACGCCTAGCGTGCGGATGAGCGACTATCCGGGGCTTTTGGACGTCGATTTGCGCGTGACGATTGCGCCGGATTGCGTAACGGCGCGGGGACAGTGGCGGGATGTGTCCGCGGAGGCGTCCATCGCCCGGACCTTTTCGCCGGCGACCCATCCGGAAAAGACGGCGGAGGCCATCCGCGCAGCATTCAGCAAGTCCATGCCCAAGACATACGCGCCCGGGAAGATCGACCTGGTTGATCCGGACCGGTTGTTCGTGCCGGCGGGCTTGTTGAACGAATTGCGCCGCGCGCTATATGCCGAGCTGGATCTTCAGCGCCACGCGGCGCGCGCACAGGCTATAGAGGAGGCGCGCGACGATTCGTCGGACAGCATCCGCCTGGAGCAGGCTGAAACGCGGCAGGCGGAGCCTGCGTCGGGGAACACGCTCAAACTCCGTCTCGACCAGCAGATTCCGCTGGGGGAATGGTCCGAAATCGTCTACGCAATCGACGAAAACGCCGTGAAAGAGGTGGAAGGACGCGAACTGGCGCGCGAAACGACGCGTCTGGCGCTCCCGGTCTACGTATCCGAACAGGCGTTCGCCAAATTGCGTGTGGCGGTCAAGCATCTTCTGCGGGCGGGATTCACGAAATGGGAAGCGTCCGACCTGGCGACCTTGCGCCTCCTGAAGGCCTGCGGCGCAGCGGATGTTTCGGCGGATTGGACGCTATACGCGTTCAATGCGCAGGCGCTTGCGGAATTGGCGGCGCGCGGCGTTTCGTCCTTTGTGGCGAGCCCGGAGAATTCGCGCGAGAACGCACAATTTCTGGCGGAAAGCGGCTATCCCGTTTCGTTCCTTGTGCAGCAGTCCACGCCGCTTTTCATTTCGCTCACCGAGCCGGCGCAGTTTCCCGGCGAAGATTCGGGGCTCGTCACCTTCCGGCGCCAGGGATTGTGGATAACGACGCGGCGCGTGCCGCGCACGTCCAAGCCGCCGGCCGGGAGCGCGCAGCGGGTGGACTTGAGCTGGGACGCGCCCCTATGATCCGCCGCATTTTGCAACGTTTGGCGAAAGTCGCGTGGCTTTTGCCGGGATTCCTCCTGTGGGCGAGTTTCCCGCCCATGGGGGAGGCGACGGACTGCCTCTTCGCGCTCGTCCCGCTCCTGTGGGTCGCCCGGCGCAAATCGCCGCGGACGGCGTTCCGGATCTGGTTCGCGAACGGTCTCTTCTTCTGGATCGCCACGCTCGTCTGGATGCCCGCCATCGTCAAGAACGGCGGCCCCTGGTTCCTGGTCGTCCTCGGCTGGTTCGGTCTCGCCGCCTATTGCGCGCTTTATTTCGGCGCGTTCGGGTGGCTTGTCTCGCAGGTCTGGCGGTGGGCGGCCGGGGAAGGCGATTTGAACTATCCCTCTCCCGGACGGCTTTACCTGCGGCGCCTGCTCGCCATCCTCCTTCTGGAGCCTGTCCTTTGGGCGGGGCTCGAGTGGGTGCGCGGCAATTTCCTGGGCGGATTCGCCTGGAACTTCCTAGGGGTTGCGCTCGCCCAGACCGGACTGGGTGCGCCCGCGGCGCTGGGCGGCGCGGCGCTTTTGAGCGCGATCGTCGTTCTCGTCAACGGATTTCTGACCTCGCTTGTGGAGCGCATGTGGCGTCCGGCCGATCTGGGCGTTCCGCGCGCGGTGCGGTTCGTGGAGACGCTTTTGCCGCTGGTGCTGATCTGGGGCGCTTATTCCCTGTCCGAAGCGTTCCGCCCGAACGTCGCGCCCGAGGCCCGCACGGCGCTTTCCGTCGGCGTCGTCCAGCGCAATTTTCCGTGCGTTTTCCGCGCGGCGGAGGAGAATCCGGCGAAAATCTACCGGGAACTCCTGGGTTCGCTCCGTCCCTTTGGCTGCGATTTGCTCGTTCTGCCGGAAAGCGCGCTCGCGGAGTGGGGGCCTGTCGAAAGCCGCCGGGCGGAGGCGTTTGCCGGGTGGGCGCTGGGGCAGGCGCAGTCCCGTGCGCTTTTGGCCGGGGGTGAACGCCGCGTGGGGACGGCGCTCTACAATTCGGCCGGACTTTACGGGATAAATCCGTCCAACCGCCTGGCGCAGGTCGCGGGGGTCTACGACAAGGTGCATCTCGTGCCCTTCGGGGAGTATATTCCGGGCGACAAGGTTTGGACTTTCCTGCAACGCCTCGCGCCGGTCGGCAGTTGCACGCCGGGAACGCTTCGCCTGCTGAATCTCGAAACCGACCGCGGAACCTATCCGTTTGGCGTGGCCATTTGCTACGAGGATACGGATGCGGGCCTTATCCGCCGGCAAGCGCGAAGCGGCGCACGGTTCCTGGCCTTCATCACGAACGACAGCTGGTTTTCGAATTCCATCGAGCCTGTCCAGCACGCCTGGCAGAGCGTTTTGCGCGCCTTGGAGACGGGGTTGCCGGTCGTCCGCACGGGGAATTCGGGCGTTTCCGGCTTCATTTTCCCTGACGGCTCAACCCATTGGCTGACGGACCGTGACGGTGCGCCGCTGGTGGATAGCCGGGGTACGCAGGCGGAAACCCTGCTTTTGGCCGCCAACCCTCCGCCGACGGTCTATGTGCGCCTGGGGGATGCGCCGCTTTTGGTTCTCTTTGGCGGCATACTGTGCGCCATGCTCGCCATAAAGGTTTCGAACCGAAGGAAAGTACGGGCTTGTCTGGCGGAAACCTGAGTCCCCACGGGGATTTCCCCAAAACACTACGGGGTTTTGGATAGAACCCCGTAGTGTTTTAGCCAGGCGCCCGTCGGGTCCGCCCAACCGGCGTGGCGAGTAGGGGTATCGGGGCGCGGTTAAATATGGTATAATAGGTGACGCAATGAGAATTTTGATGATAGGAGATGTCGTGGGGTCTCCGGGACGGCGGATCCTCAAGCGCGAAGTGCCGCGTCTGCGGGCCGAGCTGCACCTGG
>ERZ808274.470-NODE-470-length-19946-cov-3.621085_pt1 | contig 19946 bp, 17 predicted proteins | sample MGYA00521277_ERZ808274 | MGnify/ENA primary metagenome ERZ808274 (study PRJEB31516, sample SAMN03275597) | gut metagenome | biome: mammalia-associated habitat; material: feces | host: Papio cynocephalus | place: Kenya | collected 2012-07-28 ... | reverse complement strand
GTGATACGGCTAATGGCAGCAAGGGTGGTGTAGTTGAGTGCATTTTGGAGCGTCGCACTCATAGTAAACTCATACTCAAAAGTATAATCACCACTCCTCAACCATTCCGCAGCATCTTCTCCTAAATCTTCAATATGGGCATCTACAGCACCTCGTAGTTTCTTTTTCAAATTCTCCAATGATTTGTCAGTAATAATAACCACTCCACCTATTTTTTCGCCAATGAATGCAGAGTAGTTCCTATTGCACCAATCAATCGTAACTTTGACCGTCTCCATATTCTACCGCAATCACACTCCGAGTACCACATTGGGGGATATGTTCAACTTTTGGCTCATAGAACGGGCTACAGAGAGTGAGGGGTCTTTCTTTTCTCTCATAATCGCACTCATCTGTGCGGCAGATATGCCGAGCAGTTCTGCCAATCCACGCTGACTGATTCCCATTTCGTACATCCTCAACTTGACGATGCTAACCAGAGTCGGTTTCTCAATAGGATAATGGATTTGTTCGTATTCATACACCATATCTGACAACATCTCAAGTTCCAACATATTGGGGTCAGAACTTGGCGCATCATCTCCTGTGATAGGAAGAAGAACATCTATTCTTTTTAGTGCAGCCCTGTATGCTGCTTCTGATTTTATCCGTGCCATACTTCTTATAAGGTTTCTATGTTTGTTATTTTGTCATATTCACTATGTTGTTCCTATAAAGCGGATATACACGTTATGAATGGTAAACTTAATCACTACCACCAGCCTGTAATCATTGCCCTTGATGTTGAATACATAGTGCTGACCACCGACCTGCGATACGGTATTGAACGTCTGCTTAATATCGGCAAAGTTGCGCCATTCCGCTTTCTCTGTCTTTTCTGCCCACTCCTCAAGAGCATCCTTGGCTTGCGGGTGCTTGATGTAGTACTCTTTCAGGGTGCTGATTGCTATAATTCTCATCTTGTTTTCGCTATCGTGCCGCAAAGGTAGTATTATTTTTGATACTATACAAATTTCGTGCCAAAAAGTACAGGGCAACCGCATCAAAATAATAGCATGTTTAGTATGATTTTAATGATTCAGTGTATCGTTATACTATTTTTCAAACAAGATATTATTCGTACTTGACGACGCGAGACAATTAAGGAGTTATACTCAGCCCACAGGGCTTCTTATCTCGCCAAGTCCCGAACGATTATTTCGTGTCGCTTGGAGCACCCCGTTTCGCCCACGGGCTTACAGGGACCCCGCAGGCACTCAGTATGCTGCGCACACCTGCCTTACGCTTCACGTCTCCATACAACATATTCACTCAGTTTGAGCCAAACTGCCCGCAGACGAGGTGTCTGCGTCCCCGGCGATGTCATTTGTGGCAAAAATCTCAATTATGCTATTCTGCAATATATAAATATATTAATGTTTAATGCGATAGCCCTGAGTGATAGTAGCAGCAGTTGTGTATATCGTTTATTTGTACTACCTTTGCGCTCAATATATTACGAGGGGATTATGCATAATATGGAAATTGAGCGCAAGTTCTTGGTCAAAGATGACAGTTACAAACGCATAGCCACTGCGCAAGTGGCTATCATCCAGGGCTATATATGCAAAGAGGCAGGACGCACGGTGCGTGTCCGCTTGTGGACAAGCAAACCCGTCTCCCCCACCCTCAAGGTGACTGAGGAGACACACGCATACTTGACCATCAAGTCAAAGACCGGCACCATCGGGTTTTCACGCTTTGAATGGGAAAAAGAAATCAGTCCTGCTGATGCAAGGCAACTCTTACAGATTTGCCTCCCCGGACTGATTGAGAAGACACGCTGGATAGTCCCTTACGCGGACCATTCCAACCTCAAGTGGGAAGTGGATGAGTTTCACGGGCGCATGGCGGGATTGGTGATGGCAGAACTGGAGTTGGAACGCGAAGACCAACCTTATGCCAAGCCCGATTTCATTGGCGAAGAAGTCACGGGCGACCCGCGCTACTACAACGCCAATATGTAGTATTTTCAGTGATTATTCTGCAGGTAGTCAAGCAGTTGGCGCATATTGTCAAACACACGGTCGGCACCTGCCTGCTGCAGGTCATCACGGGTGAGGATACCCGTATTCACGGCATAGACGGTGAGTCCCGCAGCCTTGCCGGACTGCACGCCCATAGGTGCGTTCTCCACTACGGCACACTCCTCTTTGGGCAGCCCCGACCGTTCCCATGCTTTCAGATACGGTTCGGGGTCAGGCTTACCGCGCTTCACATCCCATGCCGTAATCATCCGCTCGCGGGTAAACACATTGGGGAAGTATGTCTCCAACTTATCAAACAGACTCTGCTGGGCACTGCCTGTAACAATCCATATCTGGTACCCTTGCGCCTGCACATACCGCAACACTTCCGCCACGCCCGCTATGGGTCGGGCATCGCCCAAGTGGTGAAACAGTTCCGTCTTCTCGTTGTATATTACTCGCACCTCTTCAGGGGTGGCGTGCCTGTGTTGCGTAGTCATAAACGCCTCATCGATAACACTCTCGCCTGTCCTGCCCTCATTGATATAGGTGTCGTGCGCGGTGAATGGCAACCCGTAACGGGACATCACGCGCTCCCATGCAATGGCGTGCAGCGGCATGGAGTCGAACAGCACACCGTCCATATCAAAGAAAAAACCTCTCATTATGTACGATTTACGGCTCCATTAAAAGCCATTAAAAACATCATTAAAAAAACAAGAAACATATAATTAGCCACAAATTAACCATAAATTCCTATATAACAACATTCTCTGTTAATCGCCATTAATTAAACGTTAATCATTTATCCATTAAAAGCCATTAAAACACCATTAAAAACAATGAGAAACATATAATTAGCCACAAATTAACCATGAATTCCTATATAATAACATTCTCCGTTAATCGCCGTTAATTAAACATTAATCATTTATCCACTAAAAGCCATTAAAACACCATTAAAAACAATGAGAAACATATAATTAGCCACAAATTAACCATGAATTCCTATATAATAACATTCTCCGTTAATCGCCGTTAATTAAACGTTAATCATTTATCCATTAAAAGCCCATTATAACATTAATTACCACGTAATTAACCATTAATTTCCCATGCCCTTGCAAATCGAAAGTACCTATTCTTTTCTTACTTCATTCTTCATTCGGTTGGTGCATCGGGCGTAGCAAATCATTCACCGTCTTCACGGGGTTGAAGGTGCTTATTGGCACTTCCACGAACAGGGTATTCCAACGGCTCATTGCCCCGTTCCACAGTCCGGGCAACTCCAGCGCCAGCAACTCCTTGCCGTCCTTCGACTTGTGGGAGATGAACCCTGTCTGTTCGTCCACGTAATCAGGCAGATGGAAGGGTTTGCCGTTCACATCACGGGTGGCACACACCAAGTCCACGGGGTTGAAATGCGTAGCACGTGCCATCAGTTCGGGGTTGCTTATCTGACTGCTTTCCAATATCTGACGACTGATACTGCTATCCTTTTCGTGTACAAGGAACGGACCTCCGCCGGGTTCGCCCGTGTTCTTCACCACCCCGCATACGCGCAATGGTCTGTTGAGCCGTGCCCGCTCTTCTGCCGACAGGTTTGGGGCTTGCAAACGTTCAAAGATACGTTTTTGCTCTGTCACCAATACACCCGCCAACAGTTGCTTATACCGCACGGTGTCGCCCTTGAGTCGGTCGGGCACCACATTGTCGATGTTCTTGATGAATATCACGTCCGCCTGCTGCTCGTTCAGGTTCTCAATCAATGCGCCGTGCCCGCCCGGGCGGAAGAGCAACGTGCCGTCCTCATTGCGGAACGGAGTGCCGTCGGGATTGGCTGCCAGAGTATCCGTGGAGGGTTTCTGCTCCGAGAATGACACATGGTAGCGCACGCCATATCGTTTTTCGTATTCCGCCAAATGCTCGTCAATGTGCTTGCGGAACAACTCCAGATGCTCGTGGCTGACCGTAAAGTGCAGGTTTACTTCGCCTTTCGATGCCGCATACATAGCACCTTCCACCATGTGTTCGAGTGCGGGCGTACGTGCCCCATCTTGGTAGGAATGGAACAGCAGCAGCCCCTTGGGCAAGTGCCCGTAGCCCATATCATTCAGCAGATGGCTTACCGCCGCTTTGCCCTCATAACCTGCCAGTTGCGGACCAAAAGCGAAATCGTCTTTGTGCGTCAGGAACTGTTGGACAAAGGGTGTTTCCTCCCCCGTGTTCAGATACTCGAACAGGGCTTTGAACATACGGCTCGCAGCCCCGCTGGCGGGTACGAACTTCAATATCGTATGCCCTTCGTCCAAATAGGTCTGCCATGCACGGATATACTCGTCCGTCTCCGCCTCCGTAGGACGCAGAATACCATTCCCCACTGCCGCAGGAGCCACAATATCCAACTCGGGAAAGCCTGTCTTGAAGGTTTCCATTTGCTTCTCTGCCCGCTCTTGCGAGATGCCATGCGCCTGTAACTGCGCCAAATCTGACGATGTAAACATAGTTTGATAGTTAGTCGTTCTATTGACACTGCAAAGTTATACATAAATTCTTGAAGTACCAAAAACGCAGACTGTTTGAACAGAGCAACCACACCAAAATAAAGATAAATAAACATATAATTATCATCTAATTAACCATTAATTTTGATACTTAAGAGGCAAACCACAACACAATATAATAAAAAACAAAACATACAAAACGAACAAAACATAAGCGCGGACAACATGTCCGCGTATAAAAAAGGCTGAATTTTGATGCGGTTACCCCGGCTATTTTGAATCATCGCTTGCACATGTCCACGAAAAGTCGTACCTTTGCAGCCACTTTCCGTTGGAGAGTGTCGGGGATGTAGAAATTCCCGAAGTATTGGGGATGGATTTGACTGCTTGCAACCCCGTAACAAAATGCTAAAACTTGTGCCGCAAGTCCCAAACAGTCACTTGTGGCTTGTTTTTTATCTAAACAACAAATGAACTACTTATTTACTTCGGAGAGTGTCAGCGAAGGACACCCCGACAAAGTGGCAGACCAAATCTCGGATGCCGTATTGGACAACTTTCTGGCGCAGGACGCCGACTCGCACGTGGCGTGTGAGACACTCGTCACCACCGGTCAGGTGGTAGTCGCCGGCGAGGTGACAAGCAATGGTTATGTCGATGTGCAACATATTGTGCGTGAGACGATTAAGCATATCGGCTACACCAAATCAGAGTACAAATTCGAGGCGGAGAGTTGTGGTATCCTGACCGCTCTGCATGAGCAGAGTCCTGACATCGCACGCGGTGTGAACGGGCGTGGCACGGAGAACGAAGGCGAACAGGGTGCCGGCGACCAGGGTATGATGTTCGGATACGCCACCAACGAGACCGACAACTATATGCCTCTCACCCTTGACCTTGCGCATACCTTGGTATATGCGCTCGCGCGCGTACGCAAAGAGGGCAAGGAGATGCAGTATCTGCGTCCCGACAGCAAGAGCCAAGTAACCATTGAGTACAACGAACAGGGTGAGCCGCTGCGCATTGACACTATCGTGGTCAGCACACAGCACGACGAGGACGTGTCGCAAGCCCAAATACGTGACGACATACGCCGTGTGCTGTTGCCCTTGGTGGCTAAGCGCGACGCACGCTATGCCCGTCTGTTGGAGGGCGACTACAAGTTGCTGGTGAACCCTACGGGTATGTTCGTGATTGGCGGACCTGCAGGCGACACGGGCTTGACGGGACGCAAAATCATCGTGGATACCTACGGAGGACGCGGTGCACACGGTGGTGGTGCTTTCTCGGGCAAAGACCCGTCGAAGGTGGACCGCTCGGCGGCTTATGCGGCACGCTGGATTGCCAAGAATATGGTGGCTGCAGGAGTGGCACGTGAGATGCTGGTGCAGGTCAGTTATGACATCGGTGTGGCAAAGCCTGTCAGCCTGTATGTGAACACCTATGGCACGGGCAAAGTGGGCAAGAGCGACGCGGAGATAGCACAGGTAATCAGTGAGTTGTTCGATTTGCGTCCGCAAGCCATCATTGAAGCCCTCAAACTCAAACAGCCGATGTACGAAGAGACTGCCCGCTACGGACATGTGGGGCGTACCAATGAGGTGGTGACCAAGACCTTTATCGATGGTAACGGGCACCCCTTCACACGCGAAGTGGAGTTGTTTACGTGGGAGAAACCGGACAAGGTGGACGCAATACGCAAAGCCTTCGGACTCTAATCCCTGCCCCCTAATCTCTAATCCCTAACCTCTAACCCCTAAATAGGTATGACAAAAGCACAACAATCGTGGTTGGTGACGGGCATTGTGGTGCTCGCTGTGGCGTTGGACCAGTGCCTGAAAGTGTATATCAAGACGCACTTTGACTTGGGCGAGGCACACGAAATCACTTCGTGGTTCTGGATATGCTTTGTGGAGAACAACGGTATGGCGTTTGGTATCGAGTGGTTCAGCAAGTTGCTGCTCACGCTCTTCCGCATCGTGGCGGTCGGGCTGCTGGGGTGGTATATGCACATACTCATTCACAAACAGCATGCACGTACCTCGTATATCGCTATGATTGCGCTGGTAACTGCCGGTGCACTCGGCAACATCATTGATTGTGTGGCGTACGGTAAGATATTCGGATACGCGGGTTGGTTCTATGGGAAAGTGGTGGATATGCTCTATTTCCCGCTTATCACCAACAGCGCAGGGGAGTGTATATTCTTCCGACCGGTGTTCAATCTCGCGGACTCGTGTATCACTGTGGCGGTCATACTGATAATACTGTTCTTCCGCAAAGACCTTGACCAGAGTCTGAGCGGCTTGTCCAAACGCAAACAAGAGCCTGAAGAATGAGCCGTTCACCGCATTATCTGCTTTTATTGGCTATGACGATATGCCTGCTGGGGATGGCAAGTTGCCGTCCCCGCGGTGTGTTGTCGCCGCATGAGATGCGGGATGTGGTGTACGACTTGCACCGCGCAGACGGTGCCATACAGGTGGCAGGCTACAACTACTCGCACGATGAAGAACTGGCAGCGTGCTACAAGTCTGTGCTTGACAAGCACGGTATCACACAGGCGCAGTTTGATTCTTCGCTGGTATGGTACACGGATAACCCGCAACGGTTCAACAAGATATACCCCAAAGTCGTAGCCCGTTTGGAGGCAGACCTGCAGGCGGAACAGGACTTGCGTGATACAAGCCGCCCGACCACTACTTTATCTCCGATAGAGGATATAGAGGAACTTCCAGATATTCCGCAAAAACCTGTAGAACAACTACTTCGAGAAAATATCCATGGTAAGGACAACCCATGGACGATATGGGAGCCTGTCCTCTTCGAGGCAGACAGCACCTTTGTTTTTACCTCATTGCGCCATGATTAGTCGGGCGCGGTAGTCCGCCACTACGTGGCTGAACGTGTCGCGATACTGTGCGGGAACGGGTTCGGCAGGTGGCGACACCATTTTGAGCGGGTCGATAGGCGTGCCGTTCTTCCATACACGGAAGTCGAGGTGAGGTCCCGTGGAACTACCCGTACTGCCCACATAGCCAATCACTTGCCCTTGCTGCACGTGTTGCCCGACCTTTACGCCCTTGGCGAATTTGGACAGGTGCAGGTATGCCGTGGTGTAGGTGGAGTTGTGCTTCACCTTGATGGTGTTGCCTCCGCCACCTTTGTACTGGCACATCGTCACTATGCCATCGCCGATGGTGACCACCGGTGTGCCTGCGGGAGCGGCATAGTCCACACCCGTGTGCGGACGCACAATCTTATAAATCGGGTGCTTGCGCGCATAGGTGAAACGTGAGGATATACGTTTGTAGTTGAGCGGCGCCTTTAGAAACGCCTTGCGCAGGCTGTTGCCGTCGGCATCGAAATAGTTGCGGATATTGTCCTGCTCAAACCAAAATGCCTCCTGCCACTTGCGCCCGTGGTAGAAATTGGCGGCATAGATACGCCCGATGCCGATACGGGTGGTGTCCACATAGAGTTCGTCGTAGAAAACACGGATAGAGTCCCCCTTTTGCAGACCGAAAAAGTCAATCGTCCATGCGTATATCTCACTGAGTTCGAGTGCCAACTCTACGGGCAAATCATTGACCACCATTGCGTTCCACAGACTCGACTCAATCGTCACTTCGGCTGTGCGGTCCCTATGGACAGTGGGCTTCTCGTGCCGCTCCACGTGCATCGAATCGGTAAGGTGCAGCACCACCGCCTGACTGACAGAGGGCACATACACAAAATAGCACAACTGCTCAACACCTGCTGTATCCGGTTGATACAGTGCGTAGTAGGTCTTGTCCGGACGAATGGAACGTACGTCAAACTCGCTCTTGGGCAAGCGTGTGATGCCCGCCAACTGCCGACGGTTTGCGCCCAAGCGCGTCAGCATGCCGCCCAACGTCTCGCCGGAGCGTACACGCCCCGTATCCACACGGAACGAGTCTATCGGCAAGCCGTATTCATAACGCACGGCGGGCACTTCCTCTACTTTCTCATTCTCTCGGGAAGACGTGTTGCGACCGCACCCCGACAGGCACAACACCGCGCACAAGACCCACAGCAGACGACTCTTCATCACTTCTTTTTCGGGTATTTGCGGGTCCACGAACTGATTTTCAAGCGTATGACACCCAACAGCGCCTCCGAGAAGATACCTCCCGACATCTTGCTGGTGCCCAACACGCGGTTGACGAAGATGATAGGCACTTCCACAATGCGGAACCCGCATTTGTATGCGGTGAACTTCATCTCAATCTGGAAAGCGTATCCTTTGAAGCGTATCTTGTCCAACTCTATGGTTTCCAATACCTCGCGGCGATAGCCGACAAAGCCCGCCGTGGTGTCGTGGACCGGTATGCCAAGCACAAAACGGACATACTTGCTGGCAAAATAGGACATCAGCACACGTCCCATAGGCCAATTGACCACATTCACACCGCTCACATAACGGCTGCCGACAGCCACGTCCGCGCCCTTGTTCGCGCATGCGTCGTAGAGTTTGAGCAGGTCGTCGGGGTTGTGCGAGAAGTCGGCATCCATCTCAAAGATGTAGTCGTAGCCGTGCGCTATCGCCCACTTGAAACCTGCGATATAGGCGGTACCGAGCCCCTGTTTGCCCTGGCGCTCCACAATGAAAAGCCTCTCATGGTAGTTGTCTGCCATCAGCCGCTTCACGATATTGGCTGTGCCATCGGGCGAACCGTCGTCGATAATCAGTACGTTGAACTCCACAGGCAGTCCCATCACAGCACGGATGATAGCCTCGATATTTTCCTTCTCGTTGTAAGTGGGGATGATGACCAGTTTGTTATCCATAAACCTATGTCTTTTAGGGTGTTACAATATCCGTTGATGGTGGTAGCGGTGTGATGATACCATCGTTGAGTGCATATACGGGACTGGGTTTCAGCCGCTCCAGAGGTGTCACGAACAGGTCTTCGCCTGCCACAATGCCCGCGTCCAGCAGGATGTCCGACACGGTGTTCAATGCCACCTGCGGGTCGTTGTTCTCGAGACTCAAGTGGCAGAGAAAGACGTTGCGCATGCCCGTGTGGTAGTTGTCAGCCAACAGGGTGCCGCACGTCACGTTGCTCTGATGCCCGCGGGGCGACAAGATACGCTCTTTCAGATAGGTGGGGTACGGGCCGTTGAGCAGCATCGCCTCGTCGTGGTTTGCCTCAATCACGATATGGTTGGCGGTGCGCAGATATGCCTCCAACTCGTCGTTTGGTTCGCCGCAATCAGTGGCAATCATAAACCGCTGCCCCGCGTAATCAATCACGTAGCCCACGCACTCGCTCGAGTCGTGTGATACGCCGAATGTATTGACAGTCATGCCGTTGAGTTCAAACGGCACGCCTTTCTCTATGTACTTTTGCGAGGTGCGCAACTTCACCAATACGCCGTAGTTGCGGTTGATGCCCTCGTGAATGGTGGGCGTGGCATAGATGGGCAGGTGCACTTTCTCGCCCAAGGTGCCCACGGCGCGGATATGGTCGGCGTGGTCGTGCGTGACGAGTACACCCATAATATTGGCGAAGTCCAACCCCATCTCGCGCAGGTCTTTCTGAATGGTGCGCGCCGAGATGCCTGCGTCTATCAGTATGCCGCTGCGGGGCGTACCCAGATAGTAGCAGTTGCCACTGCTACCACTCGCAAAACATCTGAATATGAGTTGGTTGTCGTCCATATCGTGCATCTCGCAGCACCACAAAGGCTGCCATTCAACCCGCAAAGGTACGCAAAAAATACGAGTTATGCAAATAATTTGTGTATGACGGACATATTACATTACCCGAGTACTTTGTCCGATAACATTTTAAGCGGGAGTGGGATGGCGGCAGAAGATGTCGGAGAGGAGAGAAATTGAAAAGGGTGAAGGTATTAACAAATTATAACAATCATTCCAAAAACGCTCGAAACAGGCTCTATAAAGATGCGAGAAGAGAACTTTAATCACATACTAATCACATACTAATCACATACTAACCACATACTAACAGTTCAACTATAATACAACTTTAACAATAGGGGAATGAGGAGGAGTATGAAGAGTTAAAAACAAAGAATGAAGAATGGTATGCGGCGGGTTGGCGAGAGGAACCAAAAGTGAAGAATTACGAACAGGGAATTGTATGTAACAAGTGCCTGCGCGGGGACGAGGCGGCAATAAGCGAAGGGCGATTGGGCAATGGATGGGGTGAGATTGGACTATGGGGGAGGGGCAATCGGGGGTGAGGGGAAATGTGACAAGGAAAGGAGGACAACAAGAGACAATGCCCTATCCGAGAGGGAGAGGGCAAGCGGAACGTAAAGATTAGCAAGGATTTAGGCTGGAAAGGGGCTTGGCGGGAAGAGGAAACGAGTACGGGATGAGCGGGAAAATGGTGAGGAAAAGGTGACGGTCAGACAAGGAGGGAGTGGATGTAGGATTGGATTTGGGTGCAGAGAGTGGGTACGGGAGTGGTGCCGTCGTTGTTGACGATGTAGTCGGCACGGCTGATGTCGAGGGCAGTCTCCTGCGCGCGTATGCGTGCGCGTACCTTGTTGATGTCGGTATGGTCGCGGGCGATGGTGCGTTGGATACGCAGTTCCTCGGGGGCGGTGATGGCGATGACATGGTCGCACACCTTGTTGAGTCCGCTCTCGAAAAGGATGGCACTCTCGACAAAGCAGACGGGCTGGTCGGGGTGGTCCTTGATTTCCATGCGTGCCCATTCCTGCACATCAAAGGCGACGGCGGGGTGGACAATGCGGTTGAGCCTCTCGAGGAGTTCGGGGTGATGGAAGACCTGCTTGGCGACGAGTTCGGTGTGATAGACATCGCCGTCGAGCACCTCGCTGCCGAACAGGAGTTCGACCTGCGAACGCACCATGGGGTTGGTGATGATGATTTGCTTGGCGCGGCTGTCGGTGTCGTAAATGGGATAGCCGAGGTCGCGCAGCCCAGCCGCGATGGTGCTTTTGCCGCACCCGATGCCTCCTGTAAGTCCGATAATCATATTGTGGTTCGTTTTAGAATTGGAAATAGATAAATGCTTGTAAATCAGCGGTTATGAATTGATAGATGACGATGATGACCGCCACCGAAATGAGTACGACAGCCCAGAGCGGCAGTGTGGCAAAGCGAATGCGATACCAGCGTTTCCAACGTGTGGGCAGCCAATGAATGAGCATACCTAAGGCAAAGAGTATCACCACTTTGCGATATTCGTAGAGGAAGTCTGGGATGATACTGCTGTTCCATGCCCCGCCTATTTGGTTGACCATGTTGCGTGCCGTCTCCCATGCCTGTTGGTTTGCCGAGGCGGGGTCGAGGTTGCTGCCCGAGCGGAAGAAGAGCCGCGTGAAGGTGATGAAGGTGAATGTCTGCGCAACCGCCCATGCTGTGGATAATGCGTAATGCGCAATGCGTAATGCGTAATGTGCAGGTTCTTTTCCTCTGTAAATCAGGAAGTTGATATAACGAATGAGGGTGCCGGCACAGATGATGAGCATCCAGATACGGAACAGGTTGAGGACAGGGAGGTGCCATTGCGCGTAGGCGAGCAGGAGGGCTGCGGTGGTGAGCGTGACCAGTGCCATGCGGAGGTGCCAGTTGGTTTGCTTCCATAACTTGTAGATAATCATGCCAATACCATTCAGTCCGCCCCATATCATGAAGTTCCAACTTGCCCCGTGCCAGAGTCCGCCGAGGAGCATGGTGATGAAGGAGTTGAGGTTGGACCACAGCAGTTTGCGGTGGGAGGGGACGCGAATGGCGACGATGATGACCACGACCGCAATGGCGAGGATGACGCCCGTTATCCACCATGAGCCGGTGAGTATCAACGCGATAAGTGCGATGAGTGCTATCCAGAAGAACGTGCCGAAAGTGGCATTGCGGTTGCCTCCGAGGGGGATGTAGAGGTAGGTCTTGAGCCATCGGCTGAGGGACATGTGCCAGCGACGCCAGAACTCCTGCGGGTTCAGGGACTTGTAGGGCGAGTCGAAGTTCTGCGGCAGGTAGAAGCCCATGAGCATCGCCACGCCGATGGCAATGTCGGTGTAGCCGGAGAAGTCGGCATAGACCTGCATGGAGTAGGCGAAAAGGGCGAAGAGATTCTCGAAGCCGGAGAAGAGAAGCGGGTTGTCGAAGACGCGGTCGATGAAGTTAACTGCCAGATAATCACTGAGTATAATCTTCTTGGCAAGCCCATTGAGTATCCAAAAGACGGCTAACCCAGCGAGCCGGCGACTGAGGCGGAAGGGGCGGTAGAGTTGGGGTATGAACTCGTTGGCGCGGACGATAGGTCCTGCTACCAGTTGGGGGAAGAAACTGACATAGAAGCCGAAGTCGAGGAGGTTGCGGACGGGTAGGATACGCCCGCGGAAGACGTCGGCGGTGTAGGAGATGACCTGGAAGATGTAGAACGAGATGCCGACGGGCAGGACGATGGTGTCCACCATGAACCGCCCCGACTCACGAAAGCCGTTGCCGATGTAGGCAAAGAGGTCGAAGACGGCGAAGTGCGTGCCGAAGAGGTCGTTCACCATGTTGGTGAAGAAGTAGGCATACTTGAAATAGCAGAGCAGTCCGAGGTCGATGATGACGCTGATTATCAGCCAAGTGCGGGCTTTGATGTCGTTGTTGCGCTGCCGGTTGCGGTAGATTTGCCGAGCGATGAGCCAGTCGCTGAGGGTGACGAAGAGGAGGATGAGGAGGAAGATGCCGCTGGTCTTGTAGTAGAAGAACCAACTGACCGCCATGAGGAAGATGTTGCGCAGGTGGAGGCGTGTGCGCGAGGGCTGCGCGATGGGGTTGGCAGCCCGACGACGCAGGGGACGTACCTCCATGATGATGGCGAACACCGTATATACCAACGCGAAAAACGCCCAGAAATAGAACTGAGTGAAGAGCAAGGGGCTGTTGCTGTCGAAGGCGAATATGTGGTGGAGAAAGTTCATTGGAGAGCTGCGCTACCGACTCCCCCAACCCCCTCAGAGAGGGGGCTTTGGATGGATTCTGTGGGTATAGTGAGGGTGGTATCGGGTTGGGTGACGAGGGTATCTGTAGGCGTGACGGGTTGGAATTCAGGTATTTCCAGCAGCCAGTCCGCCAGCATGTCGCCTATCTTGTCGGCTCCTCGGCGGGTGAAATGGACGTAGTCGCTGCCCGCCAAGCCGCGTTGCTGCCACGAGAGCATGCTGTTGTACCCGCCCATGGCTTGGTAGATGCTCCAATAGCCGATATGCTCGTCGTGCGCCATGCGGGCGAGGAGTCGGTCCATGTAGGGAATGAGCGGGTTGGTGGTCATCTCGCCATCGATGCGTTTGGACATGTCGCTCGGTCCGATGAAGAGTATTGCCGCATGGGGAGCGCATTTGCGCAGGTATTCCACCTGCCGGCGCAGGCTCTTGACATAGCCCGAGATGGTGGATGGGTTCTCGGTTTGCGGTATCATGTTGCCGCCGTACTGCATGATTATCAGGCGTGTGTTCGTGTCCTCGAAGAAATCGGTCAGTTGGCTGCGTTGTATCTGCGTGAAGACCGTGCCCGAACTGCCGCGCATGGGTATGTTGTCCACAATGATGCCTGTGGGGGTCTCGAGGCTGAGTCCATAGACCATGCCTTGGCCTTGCAGGCGTATCTCGCAACGTGTGGTGCTGTCGGGTAGCGTGGCGATGCCCTTATTAAATAAGGTGTAGGTGCCGCCGCGTCGCGGACGGACTTGGGCTTTCACACCGTGTGAGAGCAGTCGTACATGGCTGAAATAGTTGTAGGAATGCCCGTTGTCCATGGGCTCGGTGATGAGACGCAGGTCCTCGCTGCCCGCACATACGGAGTCGTTCATGACCGCCACTTGCCCCATGACGCCGTAGTCGCCCGTGGTGAGGCGCATGGACTTGGGTCCATAGACGATGTAGCGTTTGGGTCCACCTTGCGGGGTCTGGAAAGTGCCGTTCATCTCAAGCGACTGGTGCAGGCTGCGCGTGGGAATAGTCTGGTGGAGGGGTATGAGCCCGACTCCGCCGCCACCGTATTGGTCTTGCAAACGCTCGCGCAGCACCATCGTGATGCGGTCTTCTTCGATTTGGGAGTCGCCGTAGTGCACCACGCGCACTTGACGGTTGTGCGCGGTGGGGAGGGCGTCATAGAAAGCACGGAGATACTGTCGCGGGTCTATCGCGGGTGTATCGGGGGTCGGCACGGGAGGTATGGCAGCCATGGGGGCTGTCGGCTTTTCTGTGACGGGTGCCGGTGCCGCATCTTCATCTATCTCGGTCTCCTCGGCTACGATATCGGCAATGAACACAGAGTCTTGCGTGATGATAGTATCTTGCTGCAGGTCAAGTGCTTTGGCGAGTGTCGGCCACCTGAGGTTGAACGTGCCGATATGCCACCCGTCAGCAGGCACGACCAAGCACACCCCCGCCAGCAGGGCTATCACAATCCATAATATGAGGCATATCTTGCTTGGGCGCATAGGCTATTTCCAAAGGGCTTTGGTGAAGAGCAACAGCACGGTGAATATCTCCAAACGGCCGATGAGCATGACCGCTGTCATTGTCCATTTAGCAATGGTAGGGAAAGCGGCATACGTACCTGCGGGACCAAAACTGCCGATACTCACACCCACATTGCCGATGCCCGAGACGGCAGTACCGATAGCCTCATCGAAAGCCACACCTGTGGCACAGAAGATAAGTACTGTGACCACAATAATGGCAATATAGAAGAACATAAAAGCCATCACATTACTGATAGTCTGTTCCGGCACGGCACGTCCGTTGAAGCGCACCGGCAGGATGGCATTGGGGTGGATACGGCGTTTGAGTTCGGTGGTGGCACTCTTGGCAAAAATGCCTATGCGCACCCATTTGATACCACCGCACGTACTGCCCGATGAGGCTCCGGTGAACATCATAAAGAAGACCATCGCCCAAAACAGTTTAGGCCAAGTCATATAGTCGCTCGCCGCAAAACCTGTGGTGGTCATGGCCGACACCACTGTAAAGAAACTCTTGCGGAAAGCCCGTTCCGCATCTGCAAAGAAGTCTGCGTCCACAATAAACCGGTTGGGTATGGGCTCAATGAAATTGTAGTGCAAGAACAACCCCGTGCCCAGCACAATGGTGCATAATGCCACCGCACCGGCATACCATCGGGTCTCTTCGTCATGAAACAAGCGCGCCGGTTTGCCGCGGAACAGGAATATGAGTTGTGTGAAGTTGATTCCCGAGAGAAACATAAATATGGTGATGGTGTACTGGATGGCAGGCGAGTAGTTGATGATACTGGCATTCTTGGTGGAGAAGCCGCCCGTCGCTATGGTGGACATCGAGTGGCACACCGAGTCGAATCCGTCCATGCCGAGCAGCCACAAGATACCTGTTTCTGCCAAGGTCAGACAGATGTACATTCCCCACATGTGCTTGGCGGTGTCTGCAATACGGGGCGACAGTTTTTCGTAACTCACCCCCGTAGCCTCGGCGGCATACAACTGCATTCCGCCCAAGCCGAACATAGGCAGTATCGCCACACTCAGCACGATAATCCCCATACCGCCAATCCAATGGGTCATAGCACGCCAGAAGAGTACGCCGTGCGTCATCACCTCCACATCGGGGATAATGGAGGCTCCCGTGGTGGTGAAGCCCGACATGGTCTCAAACCAAGCATCGGTGATTGTCTCTATCTGCCCGCTCAGATAGTAGGGTAGCATGCCAAAGATAGAAAATATCACCCATACCAACGCCACAATCACGTATCCCTCGCGTTCTCCCACGTGCCTGAGCGCGTTGCGTCCGCACAGCCACAGCAGCAGACCCGCTGACAATGTCAGCAGTGTGGATACGAGAAATGCACACGTATCGGCATCGTCATACAACCACGATACGAGTGTAGGCACCAGCATAAACAGTGCCTCTATGCACAGTAGCACACCCATCGTCTTGAAGACCAACCGCCAATTGAATGTCCGAGTCATGTAAAAAGTTCCGATAAATCAGAAAAAACGTTCCAACTGCCTCAATACGTGCTGTTTGCAGAACACCACTACCTGGTCGCCGGGTATGACTTGCGTCTCACCGTTGACCAATATGCCCTCGCCGGCACGCACGATAGCACCTATGTTGGCATCCATAGGAAGCCCCAAATTGCGTATCTTGTGGTGCGTGATGCGACTGCCTTCCTCTGCCATAAACTCCACAATCTCGGCGTCGGCGTTGGTCAGGTTGCGCACATTCAGCACACTCGCGTCTAATAACATCTGGTAGATGTACGATGCCGTGATGGTCTTCTTGTTGAGTACGGAGCCGATGTCAAGTCCCTCAGCCATAGGGATATAGTCGATATTCTCCACGTCGGCGATGGTCTTTTTTACGCCGAAACGCTTGGCAGCGAGGCACCCGAAGATGTTCGCCTCGCTGTGTTCCGTTACTGCCACAAAAGCGTCCGCGTCCTGTATGCCTTCGTCCTTCAATGCCTCCATATCACTGCCGTCGATATTGATAATCAACGCCTTGTTCACTTTCTCGCTCAATCGATAGCACAAGTCGCGGTCTGCCTCCAGTATCTTGATATTCAGTCCGTCGGGCAGGTTCTGCACCGCCTTTTGGGCGATACGGGTGCCGCCATAGAAGATGATGTTGCGTATATCGCGTTTCTGTTTGCCGCCATGTTCGCGCAGGGTCTCCATATTGTCGTGTGTGCAGACGGCATACACCATGTCGCCCGCCATTATCTCGTCTTGTCCGCGCGGGATGATGGTGTCCTGCCCGCGCTTGATAGCCACTACGCGATACAGCCCGTGGTTGAAGAACCCCGACAGGAACTGCTTCCCCACCATCGGCGCACCGGCACGCACTTTCATCACGCACATCTCCAGCACCCCGTCGCACAGCGTCAGGTGGTAGCGCATCCAGTTGGTCTTCAGTGCCGCCTCTATCTCGTGTGCCGCCAGCACTTCAGGGTAGATGAGGTGGTTCAGTCCCATCGCCTCGAACAGTTGTTTGTTCTCGGGTTGGATATACTCATAGTTGTCCACGCGCGCGAGGGTCTTCTTCGCCCCCAACTGATTGGCGAGCATACATGCCGTGATGTTCTCCGTTTCGAAGGGCGTTACGGCAATAAACAAATCGGCATTGCGCACACCGATATCCTTGAGATCATGGATAGAAGTCGGGCTGCCGACCTTGGTCAGCATGTCGTAGTTCGCGTCCAAGTCGCCCAATCGCTCCTGCCGCTCGTCCATCAGGCAGATGTCCATATCCTCGCGCGACAGCAACTTTGCCAAGTGCGTGCCTACCTCTCCAGCACCTGCAATAATGATTCGCATAGTCCTTCCTTGTCCAATTTCAACAGATGATACAACTCCTGCGTGCTCCCGTGCTCCACAAACCGGTCGTGGATGCCCAGCCGCACAATCGTCGGCGAGTAGTTATGCTCCGCCATGTACTCCACCACGGCGCTGCCCAATCCGCCTTCCGTCACGCCGTCTTCCACGGTAATCACCTTTTGGAAGTTCTCTCCCACCTGATGCAGGATATTGTCGTCAATGGGTTTCAGCCAGCGCATGTCGAAATGCGCGAACTTGCCCCTCCTGCCTTTCTCCGACAACGCCTCAATCGCCTCGCTCACCGTGTTGCCGATGGCACCGATACTCAGCACCGCCACTTCTGTGCCGCGACGGATATACGCCCCTTGCCCCAACTCCACTGGTGGCAGATTCGGGCGCATCACACTCCTGCCGCGCGGGTAACGGATGGCTATCGGACCCTCCACGGTCTGCGCAATCTCCATCATCTGTTCCAGTGCCTCACCCGTCATCGGCGCACCGATTATCATGTTCGGCACGGGACGCAGATACGCCAAATCCAGCAGTCCGTGGTGTGTCGCACCGTCATTCCCCACTATCCCCGCGCGGTCGATGCACAGCACCACATGCAGTTTCGGCAACGCCACATCGTGAATGATATTGTCGTATGCCCGCTGCAAGAAAGAAGAATACACATTGCAGTACGGCAGCAACCCCTGTTGTGCCATACCCGCCGAGAACGTCACCGCATGCCCTTCGGCAATCCCCACGTCGAACACACGGTCGGGCATCGCCTGTTGCATGATACTCATACTGCAACCGCTCGGCATCGCAGGCGTCACCCCCACAATCTTCTCGTTCTCCTCTGCCAGTTGCAGCAGTTTGTTGCCGAACACCTCCTGCCACAGCGGCGTATTCGCAGCCGCACCCTGTATGCGTTCTCCTGTCTCGGCATTGAACTCCCCTGGCGCATGCCATGTCGTCTGGTCCTTTTCCGCAGGCTCGTAGCCACAACCTTTGCGCGTCACGATATGCAGCACTTTCGGACCCTTGTAGTTCTTTATCTCGCTCAGTATCCGCACCATGTCCTCCACGTCGTTGCCGTTTGCCGGACCGAAATAGCGGATATTCAAGCCCTGGAATATATTCTTCGGCTGATGGGTGAGTATGGTCTTCAGGTTGTTGTTGAATCTGAGCACCTTGCTCTTCTGGCTCTCGTCAATCAGGTGCAGTCTCCGCGCCGCGTTATACAGCCACCAACGCCACTTGTTGTACCGCGCACTGGTCGTCAAATCCACCAGATACTGCGTGAATCCGCCCTTTATGGGGTCGATAGCCATATTGTTGTCATTCAGTATGATAAGCAGATTATTATGGTCCATCGAGGTGTTGTTCAGCCCCTCGAATGCCAATCCGCCCGTCATCGCCCCGTCGCCTATGATAGCCACCACGTTGTGTGCCGGTCTGCCTTCCTCTGCGGCAAGCCGTTCCTCGGCAATCTCTATGCCCAACGCTGCCGAAATGCTGTTGCTCGCATGCCCTGCCACGAAGGCGTCATACTCGCTCTCCGCGGGTGTCGGAAACGGAGCCAGCCCCTTGAACTGCCGGTTGGTATGGAACCGCTCGCGCCTGCCTGTCAGTATCTTATGCGCATAAGCCTGATGTCCCACGTCCCATACCAACTTGTCTTCGGGCGTGTCGAACACATAATGCAGCGCCAAGGTCAGTTCCACGGTGCCCAACGATGATGCCAAGTGTCCGGGGTTATGGCTCAACTCATGTATGATAAAGTCCCGCACCTCCTCGCACACGCGCGGCAACGCCTCACGCGGCAACCGTTTCAGGTCACTCGGGTAATGTATGTCATTCAAATACTTGTATTCCATTTCTCACATATTTAGCCTGCAAAGTTACTGCTTTTTGCGTATATATGCAATAGCAGTTTCTTATCTCCTTAGAAACTGCATTGTATCTCCAATAAATCGCACTTCTCCACACATCTCTAAAATAAATCGTCCCTTGTAAGTTCACAAATCGCCCATCCTAAATTCGTAAATCGTACCTCTTTTACCCCGTCCCAACTTTTTATTGAGCCCCTCCTTTGGAGGGGTTGGGGAGGTCTCGTGTTCTTCTCGTGTCCT
>ERZ808274.467-NODE-467-length-20026-cov-5.703570_pt1 | contig 20026 bp, 16 predicted proteins | sample MGYA00521277_ERZ808274 | MGnify/ENA primary metagenome ERZ808274 (study PRJEB31516, sample SAMN03275597) | gut metagenome | biome: mammalia-associated habitat; material: feces | host: Papio cynocephalus | place: Kenya | collected 2012-07-28 ... | reverse complement strand
CGCGGTCGTCTCGTGTGGTGTCGCCGGCCCCGAGCGTCAAGCACGAACCGCGCACGGGCCGCCGCGACGGCTACGGGGAAGTCCCCCTCTGCCAGTACTTCTGAGCGGGCGGGCGGGCGCCGGGGCGCAAGGGATAATTAACCGCGTAGAACCAGTAGAGGGCGCGCGTCCTACGCGTCCTAGTTGTCCCGCCCCTGCCGCCCACGCGGTACTAACCGTACAGAAAATGTAGAATATGTAGAATGGGGGGGCCTACTTGTCCCAGTTGTCCTGCCCTTTGCGTCGGAACGACCTGTCCGAGGTGTCTCGCGATAGGGTACACATTTCCAACGCCCGCGAAAATACCCCTTCCCTTTATCCACAAAATACGCTATAATCTATAAACATGTTCGCTGTCTTTCGTTTTGTTCCGTTTGGCGTCCGCGGCCGTTTTTGCCGCGGTCCGGCGCGTTTTTGCCCTGAATGTTCCGCTCATCGTCTTCCGTGAAGTCCTTCCTCTATATATATAAGACCTCGGAGGGCGTGCGCAAGACGGAAAAAATTTCCGCCGAAACACGCGACGAAGTGTTTGCCGCGCTCCGGGCGCGGGGCATCCGCCCCATAAAAGTCATCGCCGAAGACGGCTCGAAGGCCAACGGCGCCCCGCCGCAACCTTCCGGATGGCGCAAAAACCGCCTTTTTCTCGCGATTCTCGCGGGGCTTGGGGTTTTCGCGGCGCTTTGGGGGATTTTTGGACGTACCCCCGCTCCCGCCACGCCGTCCGCCGCGGGGACGGTCGCCCCTCAAGGGGCGGTCTCCGCCGCCTCGCAGGTAGCGCGTCCGCTGGCCCGGCAGGTCATTTCGGGCGACCGCGAGCGGATAACCCATCCGCCGGCGACGCTGTTTCCTTCCGCCGCGGAGCGGTATCTGGCCTATTTCGCCGAACCGGGGCGTCCGCTGCCCCCCGCCACGGTATCCCCGCCCGACACCGCGGCGTTTTTGGCCTGCCTGCAGGTTCCGTTGCGCGTCCGGACGGACGAATTCACGGAATATGTGGAACTTGTGCGCATTGTGACGCGGCTCAAGGACGAATTGCGCGCCTATCTCGCCGGTGGTGGCACGGTGACGGACTATCTCGCCGAACTCTTCAAGCGCCAACGGCTGGAAATCTCCTATCGCGACCAGGCGGAAGAGAAGCTGGGGGAACTCCTGGCCGGAAGGAAACCCGATCTGCCGCGGGCCTACGACTACTGGCTCAAGGCGAACGCCCGGCTGCGGACCATGGGGATCTACCCGCTGCCGTTGCCGGAAAGCCTGCGCACCTACGAACTGACCGCCGACCTGGAGGACTAGGCCGGACGTGTCCCACTCGGACGCATCCGGTGCGCACGGTGCGCCAAAATGGCACAAACCAATTCTCTTTTCCGGAAAGTGTGACACTTTGATGTGCCAGAGCGCGGCATTTCGCGTTGGCACGGTATTTGCTAGTTATTCGGTGTCGCTCTCGAAGTGAGCGGCGAAAGGAAAGAAAATTATGGCAAAAGTACTTGGTATTGACTTGGGCACAACGAACAGCTGCATGGCTGTTATGGAAGGCGGCGACGCGGTAGTCATTCCTAACAAGGAAGGCGCGCGGACGACTCCTTCGATCGTTGCGTTCACGAAGACGGGCGAGGTGCTCGTCGGCCAGGCCGCTAAGCGTCAGGCCGTGACGAACCCCCATTCCACGATTTATTCCATCAAGCGTTTCATCGGCCGCCGTTTCGACGAGATGACGGACGAGATCAAGATGGTCCCGTACAAGGTCGTGGCCGCGCCGAACGGCGATGCCGCGGTCGAAGTGGCGGGCAAGGTCTACACCGCGCAGGAGATTTCCGCGATGGTGCTGCGCAAACTGAAAGAGGATGCGGAAGCGTACCTCGGCGAGAAGATCACCGAAGCCGTCATCACGGTTCCGGCGTACTTCAACGACCAGCAGCGCCAGGCGACAAAGGACGCGGGCCGCATCGCCGGTCTTGATGTGAAGCGCATCGTCAATGAACCGACGGCCGCCTCGCTCGCGTATGGTCTGGACAAGAAGAAAAACGAGAAGATCGCCGTGTTCGACTTCGGCGGCGGCACGTTCGATATCTCCATTCTCGATATCGGCGACGGCGTCTTCGAAGTGAAGGCGACGAACGGCGACACCCATTTGGGCGGCGACGACATCGACCAGGCCGTCATGAAATGGATGATTGCGGACTTCAAGGCGCAGCAGGGCATCGACCTGGGCAATGACGTCATGGCGTTGCAGCGTCTGAAAGAGGAAGCCGAAAAGGCGAAATGCGCCCTCTCCACGGCGACGACGTACGACATCAACCTGCCGTTCATCACGGCGGACGCGACAGGTCCGAAACACCTGCAGATGACGCTGACGCGCGCCAAACTCGAAGCGCTCGCTTCCGACCTTGTGAACCGCACGGAAGAGCCGTGCCGCAAGTGCCTGAAGGACGCGGGGCTCTCCACAGTCGACGAAGTCGTGCTCGTGGGCGGCCAGACGCGCATGCCGCTCCTGCAGGAGAAGGCGAAGGAGATCTTCGGCAAAGAGCCGCACAAGGGCGTCAACCCGGACGAAGTCGTGGCCATGGGCGCGGCGATCCAGGGCGGCATCCTGAAGGGTGAAGTGAAGGACGTGCTCCTTCTCGACGTGACCCCGCTGACGCTCGGCATCGAAACGCTGGGCGGCGTGCTGACCCCGATCATCGAGCGCAACACCACGATTCCGTGCAAGAAGTCGCAGGTGTTCTCGACGGCGGCGGACAACCAGCCGGCCGTGACGATCGCGATCTTCCAGGGCGACCGCAAGATGGCGCGCGACAACAAGTCGCTCGGCAACTTCAACTTGGACGGCATTCCGCCGGCTCCGCGCGGCGTCCCGCAGATCGAAGTCACCTTCGATATCGACGCGAACGGCATCTTGAACGTCTCCGCGAAAGATCTGGGAACCCAGAAGGAGCAGAAGATCACCATCACGGCGGCGGGCGGTCTCACAAAGGATGAGATCGAGAAGATGCGCCGCGATGCGGAAGTCCATGCCGCGGAAGACGAAAAGCGCCACGCCGAGGTAGAGGACCGCAACAAAGCCGATGCGCTCGCCTTCCAGACCGAGAAGGTCCTGAAGGACGCGGGCGACAAGATCGCCGCGGAGAAGAAGGCGCCGGTCGAGGCCGCTCTCAAGGACCTCAAGGACGCCCTCGCCAAGAACGCGCCGATCGCCGACGTCAAGGCGAAACAGGATGCGCTCACCAAGGCGATGGAGCCGGTCGCGCAGGAGATGTACGCCGCGGCGAAGGACGCGGGCGCGGCCCAGGGCGGGGCTTCCGCCGGCGCGGGCACGCCGCCTCCGCACGACGATTCGTCCTCTTCCGGCGATGGAAAGAAAGACGGCGGCGATGACGTCGTGGACGCCGACTTCACGATGAAGTAAGGCGCAGGACGGCAAAGAGACATAGAGAATTCACTTATACAACTCAAGGAGTAACACAGATGAAGATTAGACCTTTGGGCGATCGCGTGCTCGTCGAGCCGATCGAAGAAAAGGAGCAGACAGTCGGCGGGATCATCATTCCCGATACGGCCAAGGAAAAACCGATGCAGGGTACGGTCGTCGCTGTCGGGAAGAAGACGGACAAGGACGGGAAAGAAGTGGCTTTCGACGTGAAGCCGGGCGACACGGTCCTCCTGCCGAAGTACGGCGGGACGGAAGTCAAGATCGACGACAAGAAGTACCAGCTCGTCCGCGACGAGGACTTGCTCGGCGTCATCGAGAAGTAAATCTAGAAAGGATATTGGAACACTATGGCTAAGCAAATCAAGTTCGACGCCGACGCGCGTCAGAAAATCCTCGCGGGCATCGAGAAACTCTCCGCCGCGGTGACATCCACGCTCGGTCCGTCCGGGCGGAACGTCATCCTCGACAAGAAGTTCGGTTCGCCGCAGATCACCAAGGACGGCGTGACGGTGGCCAAGGAAATCGAGCTGCCCGACCCGTTCGAGAACATGGGCGCGCAGATGGTCAAGGAAGTCGCGTCCAAGACGAACGACGTCGCCGGTGACGGCACGACGACGGCCACCCTCCTCGCCGAGGCGATCTACCGCGAAGGCCTCAAGAACCTGACGGCCGGCGCGAACGCGATGGCCCTCAAGAACGGCATCGACAAAGCGACCGCCGCGGTCACGGAGTCCATCGCCAAGCTCTCCAAGAAGGTCAAGAGCGCGGACGAAATTGCGCAGGTCGCGACGATTTCCGCGAACGGCGACACCGAGATCGGCAAGATGATTTCCGACGCGATGGAGAAGGTCGGCAAGGAAGGCACCATCACGGTCGAAGAGGCCAAGACGCTTGAGTCCACTTTGGACGTCGTCGAGGGCATGCAGTTCGACAAGGGCTACCTCTCGCCCTACTTTGTGACCTCGCCCGAGGACATGGAGTGCGAGCTCGAGAACCCCTTCATCCTCCTCTTCGAGAAGAAGATTTCCAACCTGCAGGACCTGCTCCCGCTCCTCCAGAGCGTGGCCAAGACGGGCCGTCCGCTCATGATCATCGCGGAAGACGTTGAAGGCGAAGCGCTCGCGACGCTGGTCGTGAACAAGCTCCGCGGCACCTTCCAGGTCTGCGCGGTCAAGGCGCCGGGCTTCGGCGACCGCCGCAAAGCGATTCTCGAGGACATCGCGGTCCTCACGGGCGGCAAGCTCATCAGCGAGGACCTCGGCATCAAGCTCGAGAACGTCCAGCTTACGGACCTCGGTCGTGCGAAGAAGGTCGTCGTCGACAAGGACAACACGACCATCGTCGAGGGTCTCGGCAAGAAGGCGGATATCGAAGCGCGCGTGGCGCTCATCAAGAAGCAGATCGAGGACACGACCTCCGACTACGACCGCGAGAAACTGCAGGAGCGCTTGGCGAAACTCGCCGGCGGCGTGGCGCTGATCAAGGTTGGCGCGGCGACGGAAGCGGCCATGAAGGAGAAGAAGGACCGCGTGGACGACGCGTTGCATGCTACGCGTGCGGCTGTCGAAGAGGGTATCGTCCCCGGCGGCGGCGTGGCCTACCTGCGCGCCCAGAAGGCGATTGACGCGCTGGAACTCGAGGGCGACGAAAAGGTCGGTGCGACGATCATCAGCCGCGCGATCGAGGCCCCGCTGCGCAAGCTCGTCAACAACGCCGGCCAGGAAGCCGCGCTCGTCATCGCCAACGTCAAGAAGGCGACGGGCACGAACGGCTACAATGTCCGCACGGGCGAGTACTGCGACATGATCAAGGCGGGCGTGGTCGATCCGGCCAAGGTGACGCGCTCGGCTCTGCAGAACGCCGCGTCTATCGCCGGTCTGCTCCTCACGACCGACTGTATGGTCACCGACATCCCCGAGAAGAAGGATGCGTGTGGCTGCGGCGGTCACGGTGGCGCACCCGACATGGGCGGCATGATGTAATACGGCTACCCGTATATGAACTAAAAAAGCCTGCAGGAGGTTGAATCCTGCAGGCTTTTTTAATCACATGAAACGTTCCCTGTTCGGACGACTTTTCTCCATTTTCCTGCTGTTTGGAGCAGGGTGCCGCACGATTGACGCCCGGCTGGAATCCGCGGTCTCGCCCGAGGATTGCCTGCAAGCGACCGCGGGCTTCTATGTGAAGGACGCCGGGGACGATGCCTGCGCCGTAGTCCTCGTCACGCCCGAAGGCGCGTCTTTTGCCACGGCGGGGGCCTGCACCACAAACAGTCTTTTCAGGATCGCCTCCCTCTCCAAGCTTTTCCTCGTATCCGCCCTTCAAAACGCCGCGGCAGACGGGGCGGTTGATCTGGACGCGACCGTGGGGACATTCTCCAGTCTGGGGTTTCCGGCTGAATATGCGTCCATCACGCTGCGCGAGCTTATGGAGAACCGCGCGGGCCTGCCGCGCGACTTCATCGACGAATCCAATCCGATAGATGTCGGCCATGTCTTCGCCGGCGGCTTTTTCGGATGGCACATCTACGCGCAATTCGACAGCGCCGCGGATTTCCTGCGCTGTTGCCATCGACCCTGTTGGCGGCGTTTTGTTCGAAAAACGCGAGCCATAACGCCTCGCCCCGTCATCTACTCCAATGTTGGTTACGGACTTCTTGGACTTTGCCTGGAAGAACAGACGGGGTTGAGCCTTGAGCAATTCCTGAAGGAGAATCTCGTGCAGCCCCTGGGGCTGAAGGAGACGACCTACGAACCCGAACGGGCGGGACTGTCCAGCCGGACCACCCCCGCCAAAGCCGGCCACCTCCCTTGGCTTGTCCGGCGGGGCCACGCCGTTCCGGACATCCGTTTGGGGCCACCCCTGCGGGCGGCCGGTGGGCTCTTCTCCAGCATTGCGGACTGTGCTCGCGTGTTTGCGGACTACTGGCGGATTGTGGACGCCGAATGCGCCGGCGTCCCCGTGGAAAATTTGCCCGACAACGCGCTGATCGGGCTTCTGCGCGTGAAGGAACTCGCAACCGGTGCGCACGTCCTCTACCGCGCCGGCATGATTTACGGCGGGGCGTCGTTCGTCTGCTTCGACCCGGAAACTCGGAACATCGTGATCATACTGCGCAATGTCACGAGCTGGCCCGACAAGCGCGGCTTCAAACTGGTGGAGGCCCTACAGCGCCGACAACGCGGGAATCGCCCGGAAGAGCATGTAGAGCCCCGTGCCGACCGCCATTGAAAGCATCATCTGACGGCTTTTGATTTGCACCCACATCGTCACGAACGTGCAAACGAGCGCCGCGAGACGGTGCTCCCCCGCCAAGATTGCGTTCCGCAGGCAATAGACGACGAGAAGACCGAAAACGGCCGGACCGAGCCATTTGCCCAAGTAAGCCACGAATGGGGGCGTGGGGCGATCGGGCCGGAACACGAGAAACGGCAAAAAGCGCGTCAGCATGACGCCCGCGACCGCCAACGAAATCATGCAAGCCTCTTCCAATCCGGTCATGACAGTTTCCTTCGTAAAAGCGTCAAAACGATGAGGATGCCGCCCATGGCGGGGAGCATGAAATCTTCCGCGCCGAACAAAAGCAAGGTGACAAACGAAACGGCGAGCCCGATTCGCGATCCGGCATGGCTCTTTTCGGTGCGCCAATTCTCGGCGAAAATCGCCGCGAACATGGCCGTCATGATGAACTCCATGCCCGGCAGATCGACGGCGGGGCACGCATGGGCGAGGCAAGTCCCCATCGCCGTGCCCGTCAGCCAGTAGAGCCACACCAGAACGCTCACCACAAGCTGGAAGCGATGCGGGTCCAGACCCGACGGAACGGGATTCGCGAATGTCACGGCGAAAGTTTCGTCCGTCAGCATGTAGATCATGAAGAACTTGCGCCAGCCCGCACCCTTGAACCGGTCCAGCATGGAAATGCCGTAGAACAAGTGCCGCGCTCCGACCAGAAACGCCATAACGAAAACCGCGAGCGGACGGAACGCACCCAGCATCAGGCTCGCCAGGATGAATTCGACCGAACCCGAATAGACCAGCGCCGCCGTGACGAGCGGGAACCACCACGCGAGCTGCAGATGCGTCGCGAAGACGCCGTAGCCGAATCCGATGAGCCAGTAGGCGGCGAACACCGGCAGCGTCAATTTGACCGCCGCGCGCAGAAGTCCGCTCTTCAGCATTTCACAAGCCGCACGTCGCCCCACCCGCACGGGAGCGCGAAGACGACCGCGTTGCCTTCGCGCTTCTTGTCCCCCTTCATGAGCGGCTTGAGGCTCTCGAACGTCAGTCCCTCGGGCAGCGTCGTGGGCAAACGGACCGCGGCGAAACGCGCGGCGATTTCCTCCGGCCAAGTCGCCGGCGCGAGCCCCAGGCGGACGGCCAGACGCGCTTCTTCCACGCAACCGATCGCCACCGCCTCGCCATGCGAAACGGCGTAGTTCGTCGCCTTCTCGATGGCATGCGCCACCGTGTGTCCACAATTGAGTTTCATGCGCTCGCCCGTCTTTTCGAGCGGATCGGCGCGCACGGTGCGTATCTTGACCGCGAGATTGGCTTTGATTTCCTCCGCCGTCGGCGCGCCCGAGACGTCCGCCGTGTGGGGGAGTCCGCCGATGATCTCGTGCTTGATCATCTCCGCCCGTCCGTCCGCCAGGCGCCGCGGCGGCAAGGTCCTCAGGAAATCCGTGTCGATGATCACCTGCCGCGGCGGATGGAACGCGCCGGCCATGTTCTTTCCGCACGCGAGGTCGCACGCCGTTTTGCCGCCGTAGCTCGCATCCACCATCGCGAGAAGCGTCGTCGGCACGTTCACCCAGTCGATGCCGCGCATCCACGTCGCCGCGGCGAATCCGGTCAAATCCCCCGTCACGCCCCCGCCAATCGCCGTCACGTGGTCCTTGCGTCCAAGCCCTTTCCGGGCGAAAGCGTTCCAGATGTTTTCGACCGTCTCGATCGTCTTGTGTTCCTCGCCTGTGGGGATGACGCAAATCGCCTGCGCCGCGAGTTCCGGATACGCCGCGGCGACGCCCGAATCGATGACGACGTTCACCAAATCCGCCGCCGTCAACTTGCGGAACACGACGCTGGTCTCCTCCGTCAAAAGCGCGTCCAGGACCACAAACGCCGCGAGCCCTTCCACGACCGGCATCGCGCGCCGGGCGATGCACGGATCGTGCCGCCCGCGAATCTGCAGCACCGTCGGCTGCATCGTCTTCAGGTCCACGCTTTGCTGCGGCATGTAGATGGACGGCGTCGGCTTCAGCGCCACGCGGAAGACGAGCGGCATCCCGCTCGTCATGCCGCCCAGCACGCCGCCGGCGTTGTTCGTCGTCGTGACGACTTTCCCGTCCACGATCGCGAAAGGGTCGTTGTTTTCGGAGCCCTTGAGCCCCGCCGCGGCGAATCCGCGCCCGAACTCGACGCCCTTCACGCCCGGAATCCCGAACATCGCCTGGGCGAGCGCGCCGTCGATCCCCTCGAACATGGGGCCGCCGAGCCCGACGGGAAGCCCCGTGACTTCCGCCTCGACGATGCCGCCGACCGAATCGCCGGCCGCCTTCGCCGCCGCGATGTCCCCGACCTGCACGAGACGCGTCGCCACCCGGATGCCCCGCCGCGCGAGCGCCTGCAGGCACAAGCCGCCCGCGATGCACATCGCCGCCGTGAGCCGCCCCGAATTCGCCCCGCCGCCCGGCGGAATGCGCCCCGTCTTCACGTAGTTCGGGTAGTCCGCGTGCCCCGGACGCGGCACCGTCTTCTCGTAGTCCCGGCTGCGCGTGTCCGTATTCCTGATGATCGCCTCGATCGCGTCGCCGGTCGTCACGCCGTCCGGCCCGAGCCCCTGGTGGAACTCCGGCACGTCCGGCTCCTTGCGCGCCGTCGAGAAGGCGTCCCGCCCCGGTGCGCGGCGCTCCATGAACGCTTGCAACGCCGCGCGATCGACGGCCTCCCCGGCGGGGAACCCCTCCAGGCGCATGCCGATGGCCGGCGCGTGCGACTCGCCCCAGACGTCCAGTTTCAATGTCGTACCTATCTTCATTTCGAACTTCCTTCCTCCATGCGCTTCTTGGCCGCCACGCTCTCCTCCAGCGCCGCGCGGATTGCCGCGCGGTCGTCCGCCTCCAAAGCCGTCTTGAACGCGGTCATGCGCGCGATGAACCGGGACAGAACCGGGACGAGCGCCGCGCGGTTGGACAGGAACAGCTCCGTCCAGACGTCCGGATCGGGCGCCCCGACCCGCACCATGTCGCGGAAGCTCCCCGCCGAATAGCCGGCGTGCTCCTGCGCGAGTTCGTCGCGCACGTAGGCCGACGATATCAGATGGCACAGCTGGCTCGTGTAGGCGATCATCTCGTCGTGGTGCCGCGGGTCGGTATAGACGATGCGCGCAAAACCCAATTCCCGCAGCAAGACCTCCAGCCGGTCGAGAACGCCGCGCCCGTATGTCGGATACGGCGTGAGGATCATGGACGCGCCGTCGAAAAGATCCGCGGACGCGTTGACGTACCCGGTCCGTTCCTTGCCCGCCATCGGATGCCCCCCGACGAAATACCACTTCTTTTCGTAGGCGTACTTCACGAGTTCCGCATAGATCGGCTGCTTGACGCCGGCGATGTCGACGACCGTGGCGCCCGCCTTCAATTTCGGGGCGATGGCCTCGACGACGCCCGTCACCGCGTCCGGCGGCACCGCGACGAACACGTAGTCGTACGCCGTCAGATCGGGACGCTCCGCCGCGCGTCCGGGAAAAATCCGCGCCGTGTGCCCCGCGCGCCGGGCGGCCAGCTCCAACGAACCTCCGATGAGTCCTCTTCCGATAATGGCGATATTCATTTCGTTTCCGTTCCCTTTCCGTCGACGCGAGAAGTCTGGACGAGGCGCTCGGCGAGCGACGTGCGCCGCTCCTGCACCACGTTGTTCTGGATGGCGCGGTCCACCGCAAACGGAACCCCGATGAGCAGTACCAGTTTCTTTCCGCGCGTCAAAGCCGTATAGAGCAGGTTGCGCTGCAGCATGACGTAGTGCTGCGTGTGGATCAGCACGATGACGGCCGGATACTCGCTGCCCTGCGATTTGTGGATCGTCGTCGCGTACGAGAGCACGAGTTCGTCCAGGTCGGCCGCCTCGTACTTCACCGGACGCCCGTCGAACGCGACGACGAGCGAGCGGTCCGCCGCCGAGACCGCCTGGACGAAGCCGACGTCCCCGTTGTACACGTCCTTGTCGTAGTTGTTCCGCAGCTGCATGACCCGGTCTCCGACCCGGAACAGCGTGCCGCCGCGGACGACCGCGTCGCCCGTCGGGTTCAGCGCCTTCTGGAGCTCGCAGTTGAGGTTTTCCGTGCCGAGCAGATTGCGCCGCATGGGCGTCAGGACCTGGACGTCGCGCAGGGGGTCGAGCCCGAACTTGTTGGGGATGCGCGTCGTCATGAACTCGATCGTGCGCTTCAGGCACTGCTCCGGGTCCTCTGCGCGCACGAAGTAGAAGTCGCTTTCGCCTGGGCGCACCTCGAGCGGTTCGCCGGCGTTCACGTGGTGCGCGTTGCGGACGATCAGTCCGCTCGTGTCCTGGCGGAAGATGTGGTCCAGCCGCGTCGCGGCGATCACGCCCGACCTGATGAAATCCCCCAATACGCACCCCGGCCCCACGCTGGGAAGCTGGTCCGTATCGCCCACCCACACGACGACCGCCGCGGACGGCAGCGCCGCGAAAAGGTCGCGCGCCAGGCGGATGTCGATCATGGAGGTCTCGTCGAAGATGAAGACGTCCCCCTCGCACGGGTTTTCCGCGTTGTAGGTGAAGCGGTTGGTGACGGGATTCCATTTCAGGAGCCGGTGGATGGTCTGCGCCGGACGCCCGACCGACTCGGCCATGCGCTTGGCGGCGCGCCCCGTCGGCGCGGCCAGGACGATTTTCAGCCCGCGCGCGGAATAGATGTCGGCCAGCGCGCGGATGATCGTCGTCTTGCCCACGCCCGGGCCGCCCGTGATGATCGAAAACTTGTCCGTCAAGCTCCGCGTCAAGGCTTCCCGCTGCCGCGCGGCCAGATGGAACCCGGCGCGCGCTTCCCACCAGACGACCGCCTTGTCGGCGTCGATGGCGCGGAACGGGACCGGCGAGCCGAGAATCCGCCGCACCCCGCTGGCCGTGTCGCGCTCCGCAAGCCAGAGCGGATACAGGTAGATGCGGCGCCCTTCTTCGCCCGTGCCCTCCGCCACGACGCGGCGCTCCCGCAATTCCTGCTCCAGCGCCTCGCCGAGAATCTCGACCGGAATCTCCGTCAGCTCGTGGGCGTGCAGCAGAAGATTGTTCTCGTAGGACCAGCAATGCCCGGCCTCTTCCGCCTCCGTCTCGAGCGTGTACGCGATGGCGGCGCGCGCGCGCAACGGCGAGTCCTTCGGAATGCCGACCGAGAGCGCGATGCGGTCCGCCGTCGCGAAGCCGATCCCCCACAGGTCGCGGCAGAGCCGGTACGGGTTCGCCTTCACGATGGCCACCGCGTCCGGACCGTAGCGGCGGACAATCTTCGTCATCTTGTTGACGGAGATGCCGTACGTCTGCCCGAAGATCATCGCATCGCGCAGCGTCTCGTTCGCGAGCCAGCTCGCGCGGATCTGCTCGATCTTCGTCCGCCCCAGCTTCGGCACCTCCCGCAGCCGCCCCGACTGGTGCGACAGCACGTCCAGCGTCCGCTCCCCGAACGTCTGGACGATACGATGCGCCAGGACCTTGCCGACGCCCTTGATCAGCCCCGAGGCGAGATAGCGCTCGATGCCGGCGACGGACTTCGGCGCGACGCACGTGATGGCCGTCGCCTTGAACTGCCGCCCGTGCACCTTGTCCGTCACCCACTGCCCTTCCGCCGTGACGTCCTCGCCCTCCCAGACCGCCTGCGTCTTGCCGACGAGCGTGAACGTGCGCCCTTTCGCCAGCTCGAACGCGGCGGGCGCGGCGACCGTCAGTACGGTGTAGCCGTTCTCGTCGTTGTGGTAGACGACGCTCTGCACGGTGCCTTCCACCGTCTCGGTCGCCGCTTCGGACGCGGCGGATGCGGACTCGGGGACGGACGCGGTCATTTCGTTTTCTTGAGAAGCGCGTCCGCCGCGGCGGTTTCCGCCTGACGAAGCGAACCGCCCTGCGCCTGCGCGGACCCGACTCCCTCGACCGTCACGCGCGCCGTGAAGACGGGCTTGTCGCACGTGCCCGCCGTCCGCACGCGCTCGTACACAGGAATGCGCGGCGGTTTAAGCGCCTGCGCATAGTGCTGCAAGGCCGTCTTGGGGTTGCCGTCCAATTCACCCTGCGCGGCGTTCTCCGTGAGGCCCAGCGCGGCGAAAACGGCTTCCGCCGCCGGCTTCCCGCCGTCCAGATACGCGGCTCCGAGAATGGCTTCCACTGCGTCCGCGAGCGTCTTCGCGTGCGCGTCCAGCGGACCCGCCCCCCGGTTGCGCCGCAGGCGTCCGCCCAGCCCGTGCGCCGCGGCCGCCGTACAAAGTGCCGCACTGGACACCATATGCTGCCGCCGCGCCGTGAGCGTCCCCTCCTTGTCCTTCGGATACGCCGCGAAAAGCCACTCCGTCGCCAGAAGCTGCAGAACCGCGTCCCCCAGCAGCTCCAGGCGCTGGTTGTCTTCCGCCTGCGGATACGTCATGCGGTAGGACGGCGTCGTCAACGCCTCTTCCAGAAGCGCCGCATTGGAAAAAACATAGCCGAATATTTCGTTCTCACATTCCATTGACACTATTATACCAAATAAACCGCTCTCCGACTATACCTGACACCGGGAACGCGCCCCGTCGCCCTCGCCGTTGCCAATCGACATATCGAACGGAGCCAATCGACACGGGCGGCAAAGGGAATCTTCCCCATGTCGTGTGGAGCTCGTCACGAAGAGAACGGGCTTTCATCGGCAATACCTAGGGAAAGCGTGCACACGGTTTCCCTAAATCACCGTGAGGCGCGCCTATCCCCCCCCCCCCCTTGGGGAACGCCCCCTTGACCGCCGAAGAGAGGTCGCCGGACAGGGGCCGCGTGCGGGAGACCGCACGTCACCGTCTTTTCGCGCCGTCAGAGGCTGAGGACAAGCCCCACCTTCGCGAACGTCAGGTCGGGGCGTCCGCGTTCGTCGGGCCGCGCCCGGACTTGCCGGCGAATGTCCGGGTCGACAATGGAGAACTGGGATACGCCCACATAGGCGCTCAGGACGTCGGTTATCCGATAGCGGAGCGTCAACGAGAGCGTCGCGGAGTTCGGCCCCGGACGCCACTTCGCCGGCTCTTCCGTCCACTGTCCGAAGCGGCGGCGGTTCCAGCACCGGGGGCCGCCGTCCACGTAAAGTTCGGGAATGAGCGAAAACCGTCCGGGCAGCGCGCATTCGCGGAAGATGCCGACGCGTATGCCCGGGCAATTGTAGGGGAACTCCATCCAGCGCACGAGCGTGAAGAACGAAAACCACGGCGTGACCAGCGTCTCCCGGTTTATCCATTCCCGATAGGTGCGCCGTCCGACGCGCGCGCCGATCATCTCGTTCCATTGGTAGGAAATGCGCGAATCCAGCGACCACCCTTCCGCGAATTCCCACGTGTAGCCGTACTGCAGCCAGGGATCCAGCTCGTTGAAGCAGTTCCGGCGCTCCGCCCGGTAGTGCCGCGACAGGTCCGACAGACTCCAGAAGCCGACATTGGCGTAGCCGAGCGCCCCCAACCGGCAGCCCGCCCCCGCATCCAGGATGAAGACGGGGCGCACGGACGCGATCTTGCCGCGCGTCACGTGGGCGGAGGCGACCTCTGGATTCGCCCACGCGTAGGGACGGAAGCCTCCCGTGGCCGCGGCAAAATCAAAAAACGCGCCGTCCGCCTCGTCATTGCCGATCGACCCGTCGTCCGCCCGCAAGACAAGCGCGGCGAACGCAACCGCCGCGGTCCAAACTATCGCTCGTGTTCTCATGAAAGTAAATTATAGCAAATCCACCCCTCCGGCGGCAACCCCCGGGCAAAACCGCAAAGTCAAAGCGGAATGGCGAATCTCATGGCCGGCGGTCTAGACGCCGCGCGGCAGTTCGAGACGGTGCGGAACGCGGCGGGGGACTCCGGACGCCGCTTCGGTCGCCCAGGCGGAGACTTTGGCGGCGATCCGGTCGAGCGTGCGTTCGGCGCACGGACCCTCGAGGGCGCACTGCCACACGACTATCAGATTCCACCCGGCGGCGCGCCAGGCCGCCTCGTTGCGGCGGTCGCGCCGGACGTTCTTCGACCATTTCTCCATCCAGAAGGCGACGTTCGTCTTCGGCATGGTCGACTCCCGGCAGCCGTGCCGGTGCCAGAAACATCCCCGCACGTCGACGATCGTCTTCGCCCGCGGAATCACGACGTCCGGCTTGCCCGGATACCGCCTGTCGCAGACCCTGAACCGCCAGCCTTCCGCGAACAGCCTCTTGCGGACGAGAAGCTCGGGCTTCGTGTCCTTGCCGCGGATCTTCGACATCAGACGGCTGCGCTGCTCGGAAGTTATTCTATCCATGGGCTTCCGGACCGTCCAGTCCGCATGCGAACCTGGACGGCGCGGACGAATCATCGGCAATTGGCATCTTCTATCTCCTGTAGGCGATCAATTCGCCGCCCTTGAGGTAGATGGGCTCGCCGGGCGTGAAGGCGCCGCCCTTCTCGCGCTTCCGGTCCGCGAGAAGCCGCGGCACGTCCAGGTCTCCGAGCGACACCTCCTCCTCAAGCGTGTAGCAGTAGTAGCCGCATTTGGCGGAGGCGTAGCCCATCCGGACCATCTTGTCCTTGTCGCAGCGCATGCCGCCCTTGATGCGGTAGACCGCGCAAGAGGACGGCGCGGCGAAGTCGTAGAGGACGAGGAACTTCGGGCTTCGCGTCAGCGCGGCGTCGGCGACGGCGCCGGGGCGGGGTCCGAGCCGGACGTTGTACAGGTCGGAACGCTTGAACTTGTTGCGTCCGAGAATCCAGCCCCGGTGCGCGGCGTCCTTGCAGCAGCCGACAAGAAAATACTTCTCCAGGTAGTTCTCGATCCAGTGATGCGTGAGGAACCGCTTCGGCACGGGCGGCGTGGCGACGGCCGTCTCGCCGGAGACGACGGTGGCCGGGTCGGTCCCGAGCGGGCAGGGGGCGATCGCGAACCCCTGCGCCAGCCGCCCCTTGACCGCATCGTTCTCGTCCCTGAACCGTTCGTCCCTGTCGAGGGCGAGGGAATAATACGAATGCGCGCCCCCGTTCCCGTAAGGCGCATAGACCTTGCCGAGCGAAAGCTGGAAGTTTTCGCGCAGAAACTGTTCGGCGTCCACGTCCGCCCGCGGCGTCATCGCGTAGAAGTCGAACCGCGTCCCGAGCATCGAACGGATCTTCTCGCGGAACATTTTCCGGACGTCCGCCTTCCATTTCGCTTTTTGCGAAGGATTGTTCCGGGCGTAGAGGGCGACGATGAAGAGGAAGTTCACGTCGTAGTGGGCGACCAGCAGCGTGTCGCGGTCGAAGAGCCGGTTCTCGAACTGGCGCGAACAGTGGACTTGCGCCTTCTTGTCGGCTTCGCGGATGTCGTCGGCATAGCTGAGCCGTCCGGCGGCATCCCTCGCCATCCGGGCGCTGATGAAGAAGTTGGGAATGACGTTGTAGCCTTCGGTCGTGTCGTCGCGCAGTTTCCCGAATTTCCCGTAGGCGTTGAAATCCTGCCGCGCGACGCCGTCCGGCGCGTCGAGGAAGAGGTTGAGGTTCCATTGGATGACGTTGCGCGCGTACGTGAACTGCTTGTACACGCTCTCGCGTCCGATTGCGTTCCCTTGCTTGTAGTACTTGCTGTCGCCGATGTAGTAGACCTCCTTGCCCGGCTCTTCGGTCATGAGACTCTGATCGCGGTACAGGTGGTCGACGCGCTTGCCGTCTTCCTGTTCCTTGAGTCCGGCGGGGACGTCCTTGTCGCCCACGAGGTCGTCGACGATCGCCTCGAAGACGATGTTGAAGTTTTTGGCCAGCAGATACTCCCGCCTGTCGGTCTTGACGTCGATCGCGCCCGGCCGGTCGAAGTACGCCCGGCACAGTTCCCACAGCCGGAGAGCCGTGTCCGAGAAGTACTTGTACTTGATCGCGTCGAGCCGGACCTTGCCGTAGCCCTTCAGGTAGCGGTCGAACTTCTTTCCGGTTATCAGCTCGTAGCCCAGGTCGAGAGGGGCGGGGAAGCCGTACTGCTCGTGGATGCGGTTCAGGATGGAATAGAATATGACCAGCAACTCCTCGTCGAAGTTCACCATCCGGCGCTTGTTGACGGGGTGCAGGTAGACGGGGCTCCCCGCGTCCACGACCGCCCGGGACGTGGCGATCGTCCGCGTCCAGTTGATCTTGTTGAATCCCGCATGGAGGTTCTTGACCGCGAAGAGGAAGAAGTCCCGGTTGTCCTTCCGGAACTGCAGAAGCGCCAGCAGGATGTCGAGGAACGTCGCCGGCTTGCGGAGCCTTCCCTTGCCCATCGCCGCGCTCTGCCGCTGGTAGACGATTCCCGACCCGGGATTCGCGTGGCGGTAGACGCACAGCGCCCGGTAGATCCACACCGAGAAGCCGTAGATGAATTCGCGCTCGTCCGCGGTCAGCGGCGAGGACGCGTCCAGGTTGACGATGCTTTCCGGCGCGTACTTCCCGAAGACCCGGTCCTTCCCGCCGGGGCCGTCCTCCAGCAGCGCCTTCGGCAGGATGAACACGCAGTCGTCCACCTCCCTGCGCGGATTGAAGTAGTACCCGACGTAGTTGATCGACACCTTGCCGTCCACAGTCTGGAACGCGCCCTCCCAGAGGATGTCTTTGACAACCTCGACGGGGTACTGGTACTCTTCGACGATGATCTTCATCGGCTGCCGGCCTCGTACCCCTCGTAGAAATAGGAGCGCTCGATTCCCTTGAAGAGGATTTCCCGGTTGTCGATGTCGTCCGTCAGCGCCCCTTCGAGAAGCGTGCGGATCTCCAGGTCGTTCACGGGACTGCGCTCCATCGCCGAAAGGTAGGCGTCCTTGCCGATGCGCCGCCAGTCGACGACCTTTCCGAGCCGCGCGCGCAGCATCATGTCGAGCCAGATGCGCCCGCTGCGCCCGTTGCCCTCCATGAACGGGTGCGCCACGTTCATCTCGACGTATTTCGCGACAATCGCCGGGAAATCATTCTCCGGCATCCGCTCGATGACGGGCAGGATCTGCTGAAGATAAAGCGCATTGGCGAACCGGAACGCACCCTTCGAGATGTTCAGCGTCCGCACCTGCCCGGCGAAACCGTAGAGGCCGCCGAACAGCGCCTTGTGGATGGCGCACAGCCCGGCCAGCGTCCCGACTTCGCAGCCGTAGACCTCGCCGCTCGCGAAGAGGGCCTTCGCCCGCACAAGGCTCGCCGCGTCGATCTCGTGCTGCGTCATGCCGGCGTCCCTTCTGCGGCGGCTTCGGCGACGGCAGGGGACGCGCCGCCGCCTGGCTCCCCGTCCGAGGACACCTTCGCCACGCGCAGGTTCTCCAGGAACCGCCGCACGGCCTCGGTCTTCGCCGAGCCGTCGGAACTGAAGAAGTCCTTGAACAGCAGCCTGCCGCCGGCGCCGTCGGCAAACACCTCGTGGTCGAACCCGACGTCCCGGAACACGTCGTTCCAGAGGTAGAAGACAACCTTCCCGACGAACCGCTCCAGCGGAATCGTGCCGTCCGGGTTCGTCTTGCAGAAGAAGTAGCCGAGTTTCTTGTCTTCGCTGTCTGTACAGCCCTCGACGAGCGCATTGGCCTTGTCGAGAAAGTCCCACCAGTCGTACGCGTCCGCACCGACGACGATCCTGTAGCCCTTCTGCGCATCGTGAATGGGCATGTACTTCCATTCCCAGCGACGCTTGAACGCACTGTCGATCGGGAAGAGCGACTGGTCGGACGTGTTCATCGTCGCCCAGATGTAGAGGTTTTCGGGAAGCAGCAGAATCTCGCCCTTGAACACCCGTTCCAGCTTCTCCGCGACAGCGGAAGGGACGCATTTCGCCGCGCCCGCACCCCTCACGTCCCTGAACGCCTCGGCGAGATACCGCCGCAAATCGTCGTCCGCCGCGATCTCGTACTCCGAAAACCCCTCGTCGTTTCGATCAAGAAGCTGAAAGAGGTCGCCGAAAATCTGCGCGCAGTTCCCGCGATTGATCTCCTCGATGACAAGATTCACGGGCTGGAGGCCGGCGCCCCGCCCGCCGCCGTCCGCGTCCGCAAACTTGCGCCACGCCTTGACATACGCCTTCAGAAACGCCTGCGCGACAAACTTGTAGACGATGCGCTTCTGCGTGATAAGCCCGTCCTTCTTGGCGATGCTGCCGGACGGACTAACCTCGCCCGTCGTGACGACGGTCTTGAAGCCATCATCCTCCATCGACGGCTTGTAGGCACCGACGAAAGTCGAATAGTCGCTGTCGGGATGAAATGTCGTGCGAACAACGTCGCCCCCCGCCGTATGCCCCTTGATCCACCACGACTTCCCCGTCCCCGGCGCCCCGTAGATGATCAGCTGGCGAGGTTGCGACTTGAGATCAGTTGCGGGTATCTGTTTCGTACTGAACTCAACAATGGGATTATCAGGGATTTTCACCTCGAACGAGACATCGCCATTATCCAGTTTCGTCAAGACGATAACGTCCCCTGAGAATAGGAAATCCCGCAAGGCAATGACTCCGCCTCCATCTTCCCGAGGAAGAGCCGTCATTCCCTTCATGTAAAGGCGTTGCGTTGAATGATCGTCTTTGTTTAAGCTGGCAATGAAAACGTTATGATTCTCGGTAAAGACTTTTTCAAGCGTAGCAAGCCTATCGTTCAACCAAGAGGAATCTATCGACCACTTGTCACTTGATTTTCTCTTGTACCATGTTTTGCCGTCAATTGCGTGCGCTACCGCGTTGAAAGCAAGATTCCGTTTATCCAACCGCAACCTCACATTATCATCGCTCTTGTAGTCCGCGCCAAAGAGAACTTCAAGTTCAGCGTCTCCAAGATTACTGATGAAAATGCTTGATTGGTTTGAACTTGTGACCTTGGAGCAATAGACAGAATCTGTGTCAGCCAACTGTTTTTCCAAAGACATTATCTTTACCTCCAATTGAAAGCTTCAGACAAGTACGCAAGAATAGCGTACACAACATTTACACTAACGGCATTGCCAGCCTGTTTGTAAAGGTTACAATCCGCAACACCAAATTGTTCACGCGCATTACGCACAAACTCTCCATCGAATCCCTGCAATGCGAAAGCCTCCTCCGGCATCAGCCGACGTATGCGCACATTCTCACATTCAGCGACACCCCCGACATATCGTCTACGACCATGTGTGTTTATGAATCCTTCGCTGAAATAATTGTCCTGACAAGCTCGATGCATCTTTGACATTGTAGCGCAAAGAGGACGCGCAACCTCAAGATCAATTTCAGACTTCGCAACAAATCCACCTGAACCATTGGCAAGAATAGTCCGTTTGAGTTTATCAGAAAGCCAATACTTTTCGGGGGCATTTCTGTATAGTGCATCAATACTCCGCCCTTGCCTTATCAGCGATG
>ERZ808274.466-NODE-466-length-20078-cov-4.229037_pt1 | contig 20078 bp, 16 predicted proteins | sample MGYA00521277_ERZ808274 | MGnify/ENA primary metagenome ERZ808274 (study PRJEB31516, sample SAMN03275597) | gut metagenome | biome: mammalia-associated habitat; material: feces | host: Papio cynocephalus | place: Kenya | collected 2012-07-28 ... | reverse complement strand
AAATTCATTGCTGTTATAATTTTCTGTTACTGATTCATACGTAGAAGAATTATCAAAGTGTCTATCTATCGCGAAATTGATGGACTTTATTTTTTCAATAAGCAATTGATAATAAATATTTTTATTTGAATAAAAATCAAAAATCATTTCATTATCCATTATCTTATCAAGAACATCACACCCGCGTTTTTCATATTTTTTATATTTAACATCATTATTTTTTCTTTCATAAAAAACTGTAAATCTTTCAGAAAATTCAGGTTTTACTCTTAAAATTTCCTCAATGATTTTTATTCCACTTTTAGAAGCCCAATCTACTTTAATAAAATAATCAATATCTACTTTTTCATTATTTATATTTGTTTCACCACGTATTTTTAATTCATAAGGATTATTAAAAGTGTTTTTGTTAAGAGGTTTAGATAAACTCTTTGATAGCAGGAAATATTTATCTCTTTCATTGGGATTTAAATTAAACAATTTTAACCCAAAAAACAAACCTTTTAGCAAATTGGATTTTCCTTTCGAGTTTAATGACATCAAAGCTGTTACATTAAATAACTCGATTGTTGTATTAAAGATGTTTTTATATCCTGATAAATAAAATGATTTGATATTCATATTCATTCCCTCATCAAAAATTATAGTTGATAATTCATTTTTTGCAACCGAATTAAATTTTTTTCCTATTTTTTCAATATTTTTCTTTATTCATTTGCAAGGCTTGCAATTGAATTTCAATTTTGATTTATCGAGCATCCTTAAATTTATCACTACTTAATACAAAAAATGCCCTCATTGATCGATGGGCATCTTTGTTAATATATTGTTCTATTATTCAATTGGCTCTTCTGGTTTTTCGGCTTTCTTGTTTTCAGACTTTGCAAACGATGATACAAGAAGAGTTATTGTTCCAGCAATTCCAAGAGCGTTAGGAACAACGAAGAATGGAAGAACGATCATTATTACTTCTTCAATTGAAGGATCGCCATTAATGTTGGCTATCAAATAAATTGTTGCAATCAAGCATAAAACTGTTGCAACCGCTGCTATTATGGAACCAACGAATTTTGTATTCTTAATGAAGAAGAATGAAATGAATAACAATACTCCTCCAAGAATTCCACATAATAAGACAATAAATGGGAGATTATTCATTGTAGCTGTGCCTGCTTCAGCACTTTTTGACATAGCATATGCAACCCAGTAGAATACAAAAGCCACACATGTTTCAATAACTCCGGATAATAAAACTAATATTCTTCCGCCTTTTTTCAAATTTTCCATATTTTTTTACTCCTTTAAAGCATATTTGCTTAGATCGAATGTTCCAAGATTAATATCATCTTTCTTGATTTCGGATTGTGTATAAGTATTTGTTTCGACAATTTGCTCATCACCTAGTAAATAAGAATTGTAATCCGCTGTATATTTTGAGGTCTCTTTTTTGTTTAAAACCATATTGATTTTTATAGTGTCTTCTTTTTCAATAATTTGCGATTTGTAATCCAACGTTGTTACCATATTTCCAACAACTTTTTCTGATGATTCTATATTTTCTTTTGTTGATGTCGAATATGTTTCAGTAAAAACATCTTCATCAACGTAAAAGTGATATTTTGCTTTTTCTTCATCAGAAAGTTTTTCATAATTAATACCGCTCGCGCTTGAATTTAAAACTAAGACTAAAAGTGCGGTGCTTAACACATATTTATAAATTGTTGCATCATCAGTTAATTCATAATCGTTTGAATATGTTTTATCTTCAGCATCGATAGTTGCAACATATTTCTTGTCGTCTTTTGCGTTTTCTTGAAGATATCCTTCAGATGTTACTTTTTGGTAATTATTAACGGTTGTTGTTGTTGATCCATCGAGTTGTTTTCCATCAACTAATTCTTCATTAACGCTTTCAGCTTTTCCTACACCGCTATTACTATCAAAAAGTAAGTTCATTTTTGCAATTTGAGTATTCGTTACTTTTGTTATTTCTTTTTTGCTTCTATTGATTGTTTTGATTTCTTTTGAGCCAGTTTCTAATTTAAGTGAAAACGAATACTCAGTCTCTTCATTACTTACAAAACATTTGTTGTAGCTTTCCTCGTTAACGTTCGTATAGTTTTCATATGTGGCTTCTGTTTTATAACTTTCAAATGTTGGTTCTAAATAGACCACTACTGACTTGCCACACGATGATAATAGCAAAGTAGGCATACTTAATATTAAAAGTTGTCTCTTATTCATTATTTTTTCTCCTTTAAGATTATGTTTATTATAAATGATTAAAAAATAGATGAAAAGAAAAAGGTGATACCCCTTATGAGATATCACCCTAAATTCATTCAAAAGATATTTTATAATACTTCTTCAAATGATAACGCAGAAATTTCAACAAATCCGTTTCCCGATCCTTTTTCAAGATCAAGAACATATTTATAATATGCGCCCTTTGTTGGAGTAGTGATTTCTGTTGTGATTGTTGTACCAGTCTTAGCTTGGCTAGCTAAATCATGTTCTTCGATAACATTTGCAAATTGATCATCGCTTGCAACAACTAGTTTAAATGAATTAACTAAGCTTGCTTCATATTTGCTTCCAATTGTGATGCTGGTTTTTCCAATAGCATTTTCAAAAGCAGTTTTGTTAACAATAAAAGCAATGCTAGCTTCTTTTTTAGAGCCCGCTCGGACATATTCCCATTGATTATTATTGTTGTTCATAGAGGAAACAACAAATGTCATACCATCACTTGTATTTTCAAATGAGTCAGAATAAGAGGAATTTCCTTTATTGTTGTTTGTTTTATTAAATGCAACATTAAATGTTTTTGCGACAACAGCGCTAGCATCGACAAATTCAACATTGACATTATTTACTTTTCCAGCAACAAATGTTTTTGAAGCAGTAATATCGGTTTCGTTTCCTTCACCGTCAGCAACAGTAATTTTTGCTACTTTGAAGCCATCATTAGCAGTAGCTGTAACTGTAATTTCATCACCCATCATCACGTTTTCATTTTTACTTAATGAAGCAGTGCCTTTTGTTTCATCAAACGAAAGAGCAACAGTAGCTGGAACTGATTCAACATCAACAACAAGAGCATCTTGCATTTGTGGTGCACCATTATAAAGTTTGACACAACCAATTAATGTAACTGTTTTGCCAACAAGAGAAGCATCAACGGCTTTTCTTTCACCGCTGAATGAGAATACACCTGAATCACTTTCAGCAAATGTACCAGCGCCCTGTGCTATTGTATAGTGGGAGAGCATCTCACCGTTTTCGCCTTGAAGTTTAATTTGACTCCAGTTAGGTTTTGAAGAATTGAAATAGGAAACTACACCTGTGACAACATAAAGATTCTTATCATCAGCGGCTGTCATTGCGTTAATTTCATCTGGTGTGACGAATTTAATGCGTTCGTCAAGATTTAAAGCAACGCTTTCAGCAATATCAGTTTTGTTATATGTATTAACAAATGTAATTGCGTCAATATTCATTTCATTTGTATACTTACCATCAGCACGTGCAACAACACTATTGGCAGATGATTTAGTAGCGGTAAATGAAACATTTTCGTTATAAGCACTAACGGTTGTATCACCAACACTTAATCCAACGGCTGGAACTTCGTTACCTGATTTCCATGTACCCGCTAAATAGTTGTTGTTTGTGGCAACATTGGCTTCATTTTCAAGCCATTTACCAGTCGAAGTAAATGTGCTACCAGACACATTCCATGTACCTGTACGAGCAATGACACCTTGACGATCGCCAGTAATTTTTGAATTGATGATTGTAACATTAATTCCTTCAGTGTTACCTAACATACCAGCATTATCAAATCCGGCAGTAGTAACAGTGATTGTTGAATTTTCAATTCTGATTGTTCCATTTTTACCTTTAGTGTTATTTGTACCAACACCATAAGTGCCTTTGAAGTTGATGGTTGAATCTTTAATAACAACATTGGATGTATTTGAACAATAAATTGCAGCAGGAACACCTGGATATTCGTTTGTATTGCTTAAATTGACATTGTCCATTTCAAACAATCCAGCTTCGCTAACATCAATAATATTTGTGCTTGCTGTTGGATTTGCATCAGCAATAATTGTACCATTGAAGACTTTAAGATTTTGTCTTGTTTCACCTTCAGCAACTGCTTTATTAATAACGACCAAATTTTGATTTGTTGTTGTTAATGTGTGACCGTTGAGATCAATTTCAGTGCTGACTTTTGCCATAGGAAGAATTTCGCTAACTTCCATATCGGCACCTAATTTCAATTTATATGTATCAGCGGCTTCGATTTCAGCTTTAAGTTCTGGTGTCATTTCTTTTTGTGTGTGGAAATCAGTAAATGAAGCAGAAACTGCTAAACCGCCTTTGACCATATCGACAACAGCGACATTATTCTCGGCCTTGACTTCAGCGCCATTAACGAGAAGTTTGTCGAGTTCGTAATCAGCTTCAGGGGCAACGGTTAATGTGACTTTTTCACCAACGACTGCTTTTGCTTTATCAGCTGTAACATTTCCGTGTTCCATCTTAGCAATTGTGACGTTGTGAGTGTCTTGTGCAACTTCTAGTTTGACATTAAGGCCGCCTTCAACCATTGTAACTTTGGCGACATTGTCATTAACAACAACTGATGCACCGTTGACTTTTAAATCAACAAAATGATAGCCTTCATCAACACTGACGGTTAATGTGACTTCTTCGCCAACAAGAGCTTCAGTCTTATCAGCTACGACACTACCATGTTCTGCTTCAATGCTAACTGGTTGAGCAACTTCTACAACTGTTGTAGTTGTTGAAGTGTCTGTATTACTAGTTGTTGGGTTTGTTTCATTACAACCAGCAAGAGTTAACATCACTGCAGGTAATAGAACGAATAATTTTTTCTTATTCATAATTTCCTCCTTTTTCTATTACTAATAAATATCAATCCTAATAAAGAGATTGGCCATTTCTCTTTAATAAAATGAATGTCAAAAAAGTGTAAAAGACCTTATGCAATATAATTTCAATTTAGAAACACAGCAATAAATGTCATGTCACTTCCTTTGACAAATATTAGTGTATCGTTGTTACCTTTTAAATGCAAGATGCTAGAAAAACTTTTTTTACTAATTTACTAACAAGTAAAAAATCACTTTTTGAAAAGTTTGATGTTGTAGCGCTTCCAATAAAAATGACACCGCTTTTATTAAATATTTTTCATTTAAAATTGAATTTTCTTTTTTTCAAAATATTTTTAACAAATTTTTATTTTTTTATATTTATATATTAAAAAAGAGCCACCGACGTGGCTCTAATTAAGAATAAATTAGTCTTGAATGTAAGGTAATAAGCCCATATAACGAGCATTCTTAATTGCTTTTGCTAATTCTCTTTGATATTTAGCGCATGTGCCAGTAGCGTGGCGTGAAGCAATTTTTCCATTTGGGGTGATGAATTTACTAAGAAGTTCAACATCCTTATAATCGATATATTTGACTTTATTTTTTGTAAAATAGCATACCTTTTTATGTGGTCTAATTTTCTTGTATCCCATATTAGTTATCCTTTCTAGAATGGAAGGTCATCATCAGTTACATCAATAGTATCAAGATTCTTGTTCTCATCATGAACTGGTTCATCAAGAGGAACTTCTTCATTAGGAATTTCTTTTGATTTTGGTTCAAGGAATGTGATTGAATCAGCGATTACTTCGATAACTGAGGCTTTTGTTCCATCTCTTCTTTCGTATGTGCGTTGACGGATTCTTCCATCAACACCCACAAGTGAGCCTTTTCGGCAGAATTTTGCAACGTTATCTGCTTGTTGATTCCAAACAGTAACTCCAATAAATGTTGTGGTCTTTTGACCGTTTGCGTCTTTCATGCGATCATACACTGCTAGAGTAAATGAAGCAACAGAAGAGTCTGAATTTGTTCTTCTAAGTTCTGGATCACGAGTTAAACGTCCAACTAGAACAATTCGATTCATCATAGTGAATACCTCCTATTAGTCTTTATCGACCATGATTAGATGACGAACAACATTTTGGTCGATCTTGGCTAAACGAACAAATTCTTTTAATGCTGCATTTTCTGCTGTCACTTTGATAACAACATAGTAGCCTTTTAGCATATCATCAATTGGATATGCGAAGTTGCGCAAGCCCCATTCATTGACGTTGGTGATTTTTGCACCATTGTTTGTGAGAATGGCGTGAAGTTTTTCGATTTCAGCTTTACGGGCTTCTTCATCGAGATCAGCTTTCACAATGTACATGATTTCGTACTTTTTCATATAGGCACCTCCCTTTGGTCTTCTGGCTGTTATTTGCTAACAGCAGAGAGAAACGCGATTTCTCGCGTATGCATTATATATTAATATGCATGTTCGTTCAAGTTTTTTACTGCGTTGCTCATCACATATATGGAATACAATTCTCATTATCTTATAGTTAATAAAACCAAAAATTATTCAAATGTAGTTAAAATTATCGAGATTCTTATAGATTAAAGGTATGAGCAAGTATTTATTAAACAAAAAGAGATGACAAAATTTATTCATCAAAAACAGAAAATAAGCATGATTAACATGGAACGCCTAGTCACATGAAACAATACAAATTAGTGTTTGATGTTATTTTCTTGAATATATTGGAGGTAGTTTTCGGTCTTTTTGTAACAATCATCAAAATCATCTTTTACTTTTTTAGAATGTGTGATGCTGGTGACATCAATGTTCGTTTTTAAGTATTCAGAAAGATATTTTGTATTTTTGATTGCGCCTTTAACGTTTAAATGGATAGGGTCTCTTAGATCTGTCTTCTCATCGATTCCAATCTCATCCGCTATTAAGGCAAAATCTTCCACTAAATAATCTTTTCTAGCTCCAGTTATTTCCTTTGGTCTTTCATTTTGAATATAATTTTTTATCCATTCAAAAACGAAAGTGTCCACCTCTGCCTCACCTTTATCGCAAAGTTGTCTTACTGTGCGCGCAAAAATAAACTTAGTTTCAGGATGCTTATCAGCGAAGGAAAGTACTTCCGTTAGATATTTGAAACCGTCTGCGTTTTTCTCCTGTAATGAAATTGGTTCACCATCTGGAATTTCAAACCTTGTGCACGGCTCACCATAGTTTTGAGCATAGAAACCTTTTGTATAGTCGTTATCTTCAGCGGTAAACTGTTGCCAAAAATCATTCTTTCGAAAATCATTATGTGTTTTAAAAAGAGTTTCATCCAAGTTATAGTTTTTCTTGTGATATTCCCTCAAAGTTGGATATTTGTAAACAAGTTCATCCCGTTCTTTACTTCCTTCAGGAAAAGAATAATAATAGTCCACTAAAAAATCATGAATGCTTTCATCATTTAAATAGAAAAAGCCTACTATATCAATATAAACAAAACGAATGGAGTCTCTCTGTTTTTTGAAAATAAGCTCTAAGACATCTAAATCTAGTCCAGGATGAAAAGGTCCTTTAGCAATGACGCGAGAGGTTAACCCCGCTTCTTTCCAAATTTGCGTAGGGATAATTCCGTGAAAAACGGTTGATGAACCCAAAAAAGTTCCATCTAACGTATTTTCATCCTCTCTTATGTAATTAGTAACTGTATTGTCGGTTTTTGTTTCTTTTTTAAAAAAGTAGTTGTTAATTAAACCAAGTGTCGTAAACAAGATACTTGTGAATAGAACGCATTTGATGATGTTTTTTGCTTTCATGTGATTTTCTCCTAAAACTGAGTATAACCGAAATCAAAATGAGGAAGCCCTTTGCCGTACCAACCAAGCCAAACAACGACAACGATAAGAGCAATCATAATCGGCCAGCGGATATAGATAGGAACATGATTGAATTTGGTAAGAAAAGACGTTTTTGGCCAAATCTCCTGAATAAGATCCACGATAAAGATAGGAGCGAAGCAACAGATTGCTGCATAGAAAGAAGATTCTCCAATTTGGTTCCAAATATTTTGAAGAGACAAATTGGTCCAGTTGAAACATTGAATAAACATTTGCCAAGCGGAAGATAGGTCATTACACATAAATAAAATCTTTCCGATGGCGAGAAGGAATAAGGTCAAAATATGTTGCCAAATTTGAATAAAGACATTATTACGAGAAATCTTTGTCTTTTCATAGAACCAATTTTTCAATGGATCTATGAAGATAGAAATAATGATAATCACGCCATAATATCCGCCCCAAAGAACATAATTCCAACTTGCTCCATGCCAAAGACCTGTTAGAAGCCAAACAACGATAAGGCCAAAGACAGCAGGCATTTTTTGTCCTAAACCTTTAGAGAATTTTTTAAAAAACTTCCCAATGCATAAAGAGAAACGACTTACCGAAAGAGGGTAGAAAATATAATCTTTAAACCATGTACCTAATGTAATGTGCCATCTACGCCAATACTCATCAATATTTCTAGCAAAATAAGGGCGGTTGAAATTTTCTGGGAGAGTAATCCCGAAAGTCATTGAAGCCCCTATTGCAATATCCATATAACCTGAAAAATCGCAATAATCTTGGACAAAATACAAAACCACAGACAAAAAGGATTCCACGCCAGAAAGTTCTGCCACATTTGCAAAAGCAAATTTTAAAAAGGCCATAAGAGTGTCCGCTACAACCATCTTTTTAAGATATCCAAAGGCCATGCGTTTTAAACCATTTGTAAAATTATCATAGGTTAATGTTTTCTCTTCAAAAAGAACTTCCTTCATTTCGTTATAACGGACAATAGGCCCTTGAAGAAGTTTTGGGAAATAAAACATAAAAAGGGCGAAGCGAAAAATATTTCTTTCCGCCTCGTATTTGCCCCAATAGACATCTACTAAATAACCAATCGCTTGAAATGTATAGAAGGAAATACCTACTGGTAAGAACCACCCATTTAATTCAAAAGCAAAGTTTCCTCCAAATAGTTGGACGATAGATTGAACGCTTCCTAAAACGAAGCCTAAATACTTCATTATTCCAAGAAGAGTTGTAACTACAATAATACCAACAATAAGTAAGCTTTTACGAATACGCTTATTCTTTTCTTTTAAAGTTTTCTTCTCCTCTAGGGTCATTTCTCCTTTGTGAAGTGAAATGTAGTCTTTCTGTTTCTTCGCATTCTTATCAATGAAATAAGCGCATAGAAAGATGACAATTGTGCTGAAAAGTATGAAAAAAATCGATTTCCAATCAACAAGCAAAAGAAAAATCACACTCTCAACAAGAAGAGAGATGTAGCGGTATTTCTTAGGAGTTAACCAATATAGTAAAAGAGATACTGCTAAAAAAAGCAAAAAATAGTATGAATTTATTTGAAGATTGAAGCCAAACATTCCAAATTAATCTTGTAAACGCTTAACCATATTCACCAAGCCATCAACAGTATCAAAATTCTCATAAGAAATCTCTTGAGGCGGGATGGTGATATCAAAAGCGTCAGAAAGCTCCCCTATCAACATAACAATGCTCAAAGAATCTAATGTTCCTCCATGAACTAATTCTTTAATACTTTCAAAATCATCCACATCTGGTTTAATTTCTGAAAGAATTTCTAATATTTGTTGTTTAATATCATCCATATACATTACTCCTTTAAGTAACTTTTTAATTTTGTGCGATCGATTTTGCCATTGGCATTAAGCGGCATTTTGTCCAATATAACCACCTTATTTGGAATCATATAAAACTGAAGTTTCTTCTTTGCATCAGACAAAATCTGTTTCACAGGGTTTTCAATAGCTCGGTTTAACGTTGAAAAAAGAACGATTTTATCTTTCTCTTTGTCGTAGAGAGCACAACAAGAATCGATATACTCCAAGGATGTGAGCAACGTATCAATCTCTTGTAGCTCAATACGATATCCTAAGTGCTTGATTTGATAATCCATGCGGGTTTTGAAAACAAAATTCTTTTCTTTGTCTAAATAAGCATAATCTCCTGTATAAAGAAGTTTTCCTTTGCTGGTTTCACGAAAAGTCGTTTTGTTTTTCTCTGGATCATTAATGTAGCCAATGGCAATTTGTTCAGAAGAAATGACAATTTCACCGTTATCCAAAAAAACTTCGTTGTTTTTAAGGGGTTTCCCTGTGGGCAATGCTTCATTTTCATTCATCTCGTGGCAAACTTCATAAGCAAGCGAAACTCCAGCTATCTCGGTTGATCCATATATATTAAAAAAGCGTGTACATGGTAAGGCTTTTGTCCATATATTAAGATATTTTGGTTGGAATACCTCCCCCACAAAGAAAACATATTTCAAATATTCTGGTTTTATAAAATCAAGCGTTCGCAACTTAGCAATTAATGTCAAAGCGGAAGGCACCCAGGAAATCATTGTGATTTTGTTTTTGTTTAGATATTCAATCGTTGTTTGAGGTAAAGCAAATGAATTTTTATCTGGAACATAAAGCGTTCCTTTGTATTTCAACGTTAAATAGATGTCTTTGCTAGAAGCATCAAAGAAGAACGGGGTTTGGTTCATAATTCTTTGTCCATTTTCAAGAAAAGGAAACGTTTCAGAAAAATTCTCTACAAAAGAAAGAATGTTTTTATGAGATTTTAAGACTCCTTTTGGTTTACCAGTCGAACCAGAAGTGAACATTAAATATAAAGGCGAATTCGTATCGCTAGAAGAAAGAAAACGGTTCATTTCTTCTTCAGAAAGAACATTTTTAATAGAGGAGTCAAAATCTAATCTAGGAATAGACCCCACCTCTCTACCGTTAAAAGAAAAATATGCTTTTGGCTGGGAATCTTCCAAGATTTGTTTCAATTTTTCTTCGGGAATGTTTTCATCAAGCGGCAAATAATAGTTATGGCTTAAAGCAATCCCAAAGAAAGATATCAGCGCTTTCATAGAACGATCCACAAAAACCAAGATGGGGGAATTGTCTATGCCTTTTTTTAAAAGAGAACTTGCAATCCCACAAGAAGACAAAAAAACATCCTTTACAGATGCCTCTTTTGCAGAATCCACAAGCAAAAAATCATTTGGTTTATCTATGTAATAACTAAAAAGAAGTTCAAAGACATTTTTCATAAATAACAGTATGTATTGTAATGAATGAGCCATAAAATAGCAATAACAATTGATATTATTGTAGCAATGCATTCAACAATAATTAAGGAGAATGATGGGGGCAGCACCTTCTTCGACAAAACGAACTATTATTTCAAAAATGAAATAAAAAGGAAGATGAAAGGAAGGGCCGCCACAAATGAATTGAAAAGACCTTAGGTCTGCTCTTTTAAGCAAAGTGAGTCCACATGGTGATGAAGATGTTTTTGGGCAATGAATCAAAGAAGCCGACGAGGAAAATCGTCAGGGGAAAAAAGAAAAAGATGTATAAGCTTCATCGCAATGATTTAAATTTATTTACCAAAATGAGGCTACATATTAATAGCATTTCATTCATGCTCTTTTAAGTGTTTGCTCATCACATATATGGAATACAATTCTCATTATCTTATAGACAATAAAAACGAAAAATATTCAATTTTTATGTTTAATGTGAATTTTAATTAAGTGACGATAGTAAATCGCGTTTCCTAAATCTAACGATAGGAATTATCAAGCATAATGCTGATATGAGCAATGAACATCCTAAAGCAATAAAAAGCATTAATGGATTGATAAATATAAAAGACGCATTAATACCAAAAAGCGAGGCTAAATAAGAATTGCCAAAAATATTAATGATGATTACAAATATAATTGAAAAGATAAATGCAACAAAACAGGCAATTAATGGAATAGTCGCTAAAGGAATAATGGATTTAAATTTGTCGTATCCAAAACATCTAATAAGTGATAGATTTTTTTCTTCATTCTTTTCAACTGATATAAGGAAGAAAAATAGTAAGAGTGCGCTTATAACAACAAGTATGGCAGCGAATAAAAGCGAGAAACCTGATGCTGTTGTTATGTAATCTTTTTTAGAACTCATAAAAAATGTTGCGCCATTTATTCTACTAAAAGCAAATCTACCACTTTTGTCTATTCCTTCTACAGCGTTAATCGCAGAATTTATTTTGGAGTCAACATTAAGTCTAGAAATTATAATATTTTCAAAATTAGTGGTTTGGTTATAATCATTAATTATTTCGTTATATTGATTCTCTTTTGCGTAAAGCATATAAGCTCCATTCGAGTTACCAAATGATTTATAAATGTTTGATTCAAAATTCAAGTAACCGATTTTTATATCTCTCTGCTTAATTTTTGTTCCATCTGAAAATTTAGTCATTGAAAACACGATACTACTTAGAGCTGATTTCAAATCATTTTTAATTTTGTCAATAAAATCATTTGTTATTTTATCAACTCGCTCTTTTGAATAAAATCCTTCAATTGTTTCGCTTGTATCCCAATCGTTTACATAAAGTGTTGTCGAAAGCATTAGAACAAAATAGAAATTTTTAAGAATATCTTGTGTTTTTTCATCAGAAGAATAAAAATCAAGTTCGTTTTCTTCTTTAAATCTTTTATTAAAAAATTCTGTTGCTCTTTCTTTTAATAAAGTTAACTCATCTCCTGTTGGAAGTCCATTTTGACTTATATATTCTCCGCATGCTAAATAACTCAAATAAGGAATAAATGCATTTGATTTACTAAATAACATATTTAAAGGAATGTCGTTTCCAAAACTTTTATATGATGAAAATCCGGTATTCCAATCTTAGTATGTTTTAAAGTCAAATCTTATTACTTTTGAAAAATCTTTATAACAAGATGAATTTGGAAGTGTGTAACTTGTTGGAAGCAGTTTACTCAAATAATACATTGAAATTCCATATGGATTTGATGAGTCAACTTCCACAAAATTACTTTCATCCAGTATAGACAAACTTCCAATTTCTTGTTCTTCGCCATCAATTTCAAGTCGTGTTGGACTATTTAAAACGGTCACATTCGATTTAATAGGATAGGCGTCAGGAGAAACGTAAAGAAGATTTTTTGGATTTGAAAGCGAATATCCATAATCGTATGATGTTGATTCACCAGATAATTTGGCGGAAAAGTCTGGATAAGTATCATGCGTGTCGTATTTTCCACAGTCGATAATCCCAACTACTTCATATGTAACAAGCCCAATTGTGAATTTTGGATTTAAATCTAAAAACCTTTCCATTGATGTTATTTGATCTTTTCTTATGGTCGTGCCAAAACCATATTTTTTAAACATATTAAACGAAGTTTCACTTATTAAAACATCTGTTGACTTCATGGGTTTACTTCCACATAAAAGCGGATAGTGTTTTTCTACATATGAATCATATCTGCAAAAATTAGAGAAAGAACCAAATCTATAATCTACTTTTTCTATATTATTAATGTCGTTTGGTAACAAAGAAAATTTTAATGGACTTGTCAATATATTATTAAGACATGGCAGAACAACAAAATCTTCATTCTTTTTAAGCTCATTAATTTCATCAATTGTATAGGAAGCATAAATTGTGTCATTATTTTTTAAGCGTTTTACAAAAGCAAGCGAATTTTCACCTGTTTCAACCATCATGGATTGGACTGACCTTGTAGTATCATATTGATTAAAAGAAAAACCAAATATTGATAAAGCAGAAGTAAGCGCTAAAAGAATAGATGCAAAAGATGATCTAAATCCATATTTCTTAAATAAAGAAACACCAAAATGAAATATTCTTTTGATAGAAAGAGGTTCTTTTTTATCTTTCTGTTTAAAACTTGTTATTTCTTTAAAAGCTTTTGGTTTATTTTTAAGCTCACCATCTTCAAGATTTAAAACAATTGGTTTAAAAGGTTTTAATATTTCGGTTTCGTGAGAAGAAAATATAATTAATCTATCTTTTGATAAATCTTTTAATAACGAGAATAGATTAATTGAGTTTTCTTTATCAAGCGCTCCAGTGGGTTCATCTGCCAAAATGACTTTAGCGTCTTTTGCTAATGCTCTTGCTATTGAAACTCTTTGCTTTTGTCCGCCTGAAAGTTCACTAATTCGTCTTTTCTCATATCCTTCTAGACCTACAAGTTTTAAGCATTCAATAGCTTTATCATCACCAACACTATTAGGGCAAACGAGCTTAACATTTTCTAAAACAGATAATTCTTCGAAAAGACAATATTGTTGGAAAACAAAAGAGATAGCATCCGCTCTAAAAGTATCGAGTTGTTTTTGAGAATATGCCACTATATCATCATTACCGAAAAATATATTTCCAGAATCAGGTTTGAGTAGACCTCCAAGCATTCCAAGAAGAGTTGTTTTTCCTGAACCAGAATGTCCTTTTAGTTGAAAGAAACCTGTGTTAGGAAATGTATAGGAAAATTTTTTTAATGCGTGTACATCTTTTCCTATTTTTGTTTTGTACGTTTTATTTACATCTATTAGTTTGATCATAACTCACAAAAATATAATATGGTTCCGAGTATAGTAATACACTATTCATATTTTACTTCTCTATTTTACCAAACTTTTATATTTAATAAAAGATTGAACAATATCAATGCTCTAAAACAAAAGACAATAAAAAGCGGAACCTGGTGAGCACTTACAGCGCTATAGGAACCGCATAATTATTATATAACTTCTATTTATTTTTTGGAAGAGTCTCTCATGCAAGGGAATAAGATAACTTCTCTGATGCTTTGTTGATTTGTCATAAGCATAACAAATCTATCAATGCCAATGCCAATTCCGCCTGCAGGAGGCATACCATATTCAAGAGCTTCAAGGAAATCAGTGTCCATTTCGCTTGCTTCTTCATCGCCGAGTTTCTTTGCTTCAAGCTGAGCAACAAAACGTTCTTTTTGATCAATTGGATCGTTTAATTCTGAATATGCATTGCCATATTCCATTGCTCCAATAAATAACTCAAATCTATCTGTGAACATTGGGTTGTCTTTCTCTTTTTTTGTAAGAGGAGATACTTCAATAGGATAGCTATGAACAAATGTTGGTTCTTGTAGATATGGATCACATTTTTCTTCAAAGAATGCATTTAAAATAAACCCAACACTAGTCCAGTGCTTTTCAACTTTAATACCATTTTCTTTTGCAAGTTGAACAGCTTTTTCAAAAGTCATATCTTTACTTGAAAAGTCAATGCCGGTTGCTTCTTTAACAACGTCAACCATTGTTACCCATTTAAATGGTTTTCCTAAATCAAGTGTTTTATCGCCAAACGGAATTGTTGTAGAACCGACAACTTTTTTAGCAACTTCTCTAAATAAATTTTCACAAAGATGTCTCATATCTTGCAAGTCACCATATGCTTGATAAAGTTCCACTGTTGTGAATTCAGGATTGTGTTTTGTGTCCATTCCTTCATTTCTAAATAAGCGGCCAATTTCATAGACACCTTCCATACCACCAACAAGAAGTTTCTTAAGTGGTAATTCAGTAGCAATTCTTAAATAGAAATCTTTATTTAATGCGTTGTGATGTGTGATAAATGGTCTAGCTGCAGCGCCACCTAAAATAGGAGAAAGAACGCTTGTTTCAACTTCAACAAAACCTTGGCTATCAAAATAATTTTGAATAGCGCGAATAATTTTTGGTCTTGCCAAAGCAATTTTCATCGAATCATCATTCATGATTAAGTCGACATAACGATGACGATATCTTTCTTCAACATCTGTAAGACCATGATATTTTTCTGGAAGTGGTCTTAGCGACTTTGTTAAATGAGTATATTTTTCAGCGCGAATTGTCATCTCACCAGTTCTTGTGAGCATAACGCGTCCGCAAACACCGACGATATCGCCTATGTCCGCTAATTTGAATAATTTATATGCTTCTTCCCCTACTACATCGATGCCAACATATACTTGAATTCTACCTGTGACATCTTTGATATTCATAAATGAAGCTTTGCCCATGCGACGGATGGACATGATTCTTCCTGCGACTGTTACATAAACTCTGTGTTCATCTAATTCTTCGTTTGTTTTTCCGTCACATTTTTCATGAACAGATTTTACTGTATCAGTTCTTTCAAATTTTTGTCCGAACGGATCAACACCTAATTCTTGATATTTGGCAAGCTTGTCACGACGAGCTTGTTCTTGGTCTGTAAATTTTTCTTCCATAATAAAAACCTCGTAATGTATTCTAGCATAATAAGAGCGTCTTTATAAACAACTCATTAAAAAGAATTACACAAAAATTCCAATAAAAAGCAATAAAATTGCTATATTAATAGTCTTTCGCTAATTTTAGTTCTTTGTTGAAAGCAATAAAATCATCTAATAATTTATCAAATTGATTTTTATTTATGAGATTAATTGCTATTTCGTTTTTTATACGTTTTGTGTTTGGATATCCATTAAAGAATTTCGGTGCAATTCCGCGAAGAAGCATCATCGCTCTATATTCACCTTTTTCTTTGATCATGAGGTCAGTTAAAAGGCGGAGATTTTTAATATTTTCTTCAAGGCTTATACTTGGCAATTTTTCACCAGTTGTTAAATATGTATCAATTTGTCTAACAAGATGAGGGTTCCCTATTCCTCCACGAGCTACCATAACAGCAGTGGCTTTAGTAATCTCCATCGCTTTAATAGCGTCATCAAGAGAAAATATATCTCCACTTATTATCAAAGGAACTGTCGTCTTGCTTCCCAAATCTTTTGCGAGTTCATACCTGGCATTACCACCATAGCATTGAGCCGTTGTTCTCACATGAAGCGCAATAGCGCTAACACCGGACCTTTCTAAAGCGGCAATATTTTCAAGAAAATTGATGCTATCCTCATTCCATCCAAGTCTTATTTTCGCAGTAACAGGTTTTGGGGAATGTTTTACTAATGCAGTCATTAAATCTTCTAAATACGCTGTATCTTTTAACAAAGATGAGCCTGCACCAGTTTTAGTTACTTTAGGAACTGGACAGCCTAGATTAACATCGAAAATATCAAAATTTGGGTTCTCTTTTAAAACAATATCCATTGCCTGCATAAGCGTTTCTTTGTCACTACCAAATAATTGAATAGCAACAGGCCTATCGATATCACTTGTTTTTATATAATCAAAGGTCATTTTATTGTTATATGTAAGTCCATGATCAGATACCATCTCAGTAACTGAAAGACCAACACCAAAAGGCTTCATAAACTCACGATAAGACAAAAAAGTTATTCCTGCCATAGGAGCTAAAACAACATGCGATTTAATATTAACGTTTCCTATTTTCCACATAAGTAGTAAAAGGGAGGCAAAGCCTCCCAATTATAATTATTTATTTTCTTCGTTTGAGCTATTTTCAACTGGATTTTCTTCTTTTATTTCAGTTGATGCAACATCAATGATTTTTTCTTCTTTATCAAGAGTTCTATGTTCAAGAAGATATGTAATCTCTTCTGCAGTAATAGTTTCATTTTTAAGAAGTGTTTCCGCAATAAGAATAACATCATCTTTGTTTTCATTAATGATTTGACGTGCTTTTTCATGAGCTTCATCAATAATCTTACGAACTTGATTATCAATTTCATAAGCAACTTGAGTTGAGAAATTCTTTTGAGTTGATGTATAATCACGACCCAAAAAGACAGAGCCAGAATCTTTTTCATACTGAATAGGTCCTAATGTCGACATTCCGTATTCTGTAACCATGCTTCTTGCAATGCGAGTCGCTACTTCAATATCATTGCTTGCACCAGTTGTGACATCTTTAAAGAAAATCTCTTCAGAAGTTCTACCACCTAAATAACCAACAATTCGTGCTTCGAGTTCGGCTTTGCTAAGAAGGAATCTATCGTCCTCAGGAGTCATCATGACATGACCACCTGTTCTTCCACGAGGAATAATAGTAATTTTTTGAACTTTATCGCTATGTGGAAGTTTAAGTCCAATAATAGCGTGACCTGCTTCATGATATGCAACGGTTTTTCTTTCTTGATCATTCATCCCTTTAGATGATTTCGCTGGACCTGCAATACGTCTATCGATAGCTTCATCAATATCTTTTAAAGAGATCATTGGTTCGTTTTGTCTTACCGCTAAAATTGCGGCTTCATTAAGAATATTTGCAATATCAGCGCCAGAGAAGCCTGTCGTTCTTTGCGCTAAAGCGGCAAAATCGACTTTTGGATCAATTAGTTTGCCACGAGCATGAACTTTAAAGATTTCTTCACGTCCTTTTTTGTCTGGAAGATTAACAGTAATAATTCTATCAAAACGTCCAGCACGAAGAAGAGCAGGGTCAAGAACATCTTCTCTGTTTGTTGCGGCAATAACAATAATACCTGAATTATCTTCGAAACCATCCATTTCAACTAATAATTGGTTAAGAGTTTGTTCTCTTTCATCGTTGCCACCACCAAGACCAGCACCACGTTGACGTCCGACAGCATCAATTTCATCGATGAAGATTAAGCACGGAGCGGTTTGCTTTGCTTTTCTAAACATATCTCTAACACGTCCAGCACCAACACCGACAAACATTTCAACAAAGTCTGAACCTGAAATGCTATAAAATGGAACGCCTGCTTCTCCTGCAACTGCTTTTGCAAGCAATGTTTTACCAGTTCCTGGAGAACCGACAAGTAAAATACCTTTTGGAAGTTTCGCACCATATTTAGTGAATTTTTGCGGTTCTTTTAAATATTGCACAACTTCTTGCATTTCAGCTTTTTCTTCATCACATCCTGCAACATCAGAAAATCTGATTTTGCTTGTATCAACTTTTCTAGCGCGGCTCTTATTAAAATCCATCGCGCGGTTATTTGAACCATTAACTGAATTTGCAAGTCTAGAAAACAAGAACAAAGCAATAACAATTGTGACACCAGAAATGATAATTGTTGGTCCCCATTGTTCAAACCAATTTGTTTCAAATGCGTAATGATCGACATAACCGGCATTTGTGGCGGTAGGATATTTTACTTTATATTCATCAATCGCCTTTTTAAACTCAGTTGCATATGATTTATGTTCTTCATAAGTTCCTGTTTCTGCATTATAAACATCAAAACTATAATTGTATGCATGGGAAGAACATGTAAATGAATAACGCCCTTCTTTGTTTGTTGCTTGATTTACATAAATTCCTTCGACTGTAACAACTGTCTGCTTGTCATAAACTTCTGCTGTGCGAATATCGTTTTGTTCTAACATCACATCGATATTTGATGGTGTCCAGTTATCATAATGTTTAATATTCATTGAAACCATTAAAGCAATAAAGCTTCCAATGGCTAATAACATCAATAGATAAGGAAGTATTCTAGCAAATACACTTCTTTTTTTGCCGTTTTCATTGTTCATTTTGTTGTCCTCCTTTTATATATAACTCGTGAGTAATAATTGCTCTAATATTCTAATAGAATAATATCAAAATCGACTTTTTTGTAAATGCTTAATTGCATTTAGTAAATATAATATACAATCAATTTTTAAAAATTACCTTAAAAACACTAAAAAAGTTTAATTTTGAATTTGCTTTTATGATTGTCAACATATTCATTTCTATATCTCGGTATATATATTATTTTACCATTTTTATTTCTAATAACAGGCCAAACATCTCTTAGATGGGCTGGCATTTTAAAATCAATAAATAATCTTCTCACTTTTACTACATAGTCATCAATTTGATATTCATCTTCTTTGTTCGCTGGCTCGACCACTAACGGATAATCTGAATCATAAATATTTCTATCTTCGCTTCCATTAGTAAAATCTATATCAAATTCTTCAAAACTATATTTTCCTTTCTTTTCAATAACATACATATATTTCTTATATCTATTTTTAATGAGAATTTTTCCATATTCTTGAAAATAATAAATATCGTCTTTTAAATGAATTGCGATGTTGGACTTTTTAGAAAAAAGAGCTTTGTGTAATTCACTAATAAAGGATTTAGATAACGAAATATCCAAATTTTGCTTAGATAAATAACAATAAATGCATACTTGAAAATCGTGAATGGATATCTTTTTTAAGTCTTTAACATATAAATACTTATCGCTTAATAAATAATCAATTTTTTGCTTTTCGTTGATAATGTTTTTATTTAAAAGCCTTATTTCTTTAAGAAGTTTGTTTCTTTCTTCTTTTGATAAATTAACAATCTCATGATGACGAA
>ERZ808274.465-NODE-465-length-20122-cov-4.299497_pt1 | contig 20122 bp, 36 predicted proteins | sample MGYA00521277_ERZ808274 | MGnify/ENA primary metagenome ERZ808274 (study PRJEB31516, sample SAMN03275597) | gut metagenome | biome: mammalia-associated habitat; material: feces | host: Papio cynocephalus | place: Kenya | collected 2012-07-28 ... | reverse complement strand
GTGTTGTTTCTGACGGTCGGACTTCTGCTCATCGGCATCGGGCTGATGGTCGTCGGAGTTTCCGGAATCGAGCAGGGCTCGAACAGAGCCGGAACGATCGCATCGGCAATAGGCATCGCAACAGCAGCGCTCGGAGCGAAATTCGAGCGCTTTTTCAATAATTGAGAAGAATTGAGAAGGTAGGTAAACTGAAAATGATCACAATAAATGATTTCAAGGCAATCAACAACGATGTGCTGGAGACATCCGGCGAGCTGACGGTCAATCTTTTCACCGGCGAGCGCACGGTCAGCGTCAACTACTCGTCCATCCTGACCCGTCTGATCCAGGAGGCGGGCAGAATCTGCGAGTCCTACGCAAGCGATCTATTCATCGACTGGCGTTCAATCGTGGACGCTCTCGAGGACGGAACGATTGAGTCAGGTTCATACCTGTTCGGATTCCGCGATTCCGGCGTCGACGAGGCGAAATCGGTTCTGTACTGGTACAATGAGACCAGTCATGGACGAGAGCACTACTCCGCGATCTGGAAGCTCGATATCAACGTCGAGCCCGTCGAGCCTGGCAGAATGAGCGTTAAAATGAAGCTCTATCGCGCCCAGAGCAACGTCGTGAAGATCGTGTAAGATTAAAATGATTAAGTAAAATTTCCCGGGTCAAATTCGGAACAGTGACCCGGGAACAGTTTTTGGAGGTAGAAAAAATGCAGGCAACAGAAATACTTGAAATAATCAATAATGCGGTCAGACTGATGACCGAGGACGAGCTGCGCGTCTACGAGGCGGCTCGGTCGTGGAAGGGCAAGGGGGTGTGCCCCGGCAATGATCCGGTAAGCATACTCGGCACGCTCGGGATGATGGCGGGACGAGAGATCCGCGAGGAGGCAGTTCGCGCAAAGCTCGGAGCGACGGCGAAGCAGACGGCGGCGCTGATAAACCGCTGGATGCTCGAGGACGGTCAGCGCGATCGTTTTCACAATGGCTGTATGGGCACAGTAAACGGCGAGGAGCTTCAGCTGTGTATGTTCAATTCGATGTGTATGGTCGGTCTTCGAGAGAAAAATGATCTGGTCAATATGACCGATGATGAAACGGTTGGATCGGATCTGGCGAAGATCATGACGACGTTCCAGAACAAGCCGGGTCAGAACTTGGTGACGTTCAATTCGTCGGACGTAGTGGCGGCGGCGAAAATGATCAAGGCAAATGGTCGGAAGGTCGGAAAGAAGACGTTGGTCGGAGAGAGGTCGTTGTACGACCCGATAAAGATCGCCGGAACCTGCTACCACGCGCAATATGTGAATGATCTGTTGAAGATCATCGGCGACCAGAATATGAGATGGTATCAGGACAAAAATCCGTTGAGAGGCGCGTATATCGAGACGGACAAGGGTATAGCGATCCTGTGCCCGGTGAAACCGCTGCCGGACGCGAAGCCGGTCGAAATTGAGTGCGAGGTGAAAATGATATGACAAAATCCAAGAGAGTATTGTGGTCTTCGGAGATTGACTTCGACGCATGGCGCGACGACTACAAGAAGACCTATCCGGACGCAACAGAGGACGAGATCGACGAGATGATAAGCGACCAGAATTACGATGATCTGGTCGTCGAGCGCGGGATCCTCGGCATCAACCTGCCGGAGCCGATCATAGTGATAGCGGATCTGGGACTGTGGGATGGTCGTCGAACCGGATACAAAGAGATTCCGGGGAATATCGCGAAGTGTCTCGATGTGAGGGTGTCGTCGAGTTACGAATCGACATGGTATCTTGACGAGCGGAATGATCTGGTATGCGATGATATACACCATGACGGAACGAATCACTATCTTTACAGGACATGGAAGAAGACGGCGACGCCGCAACAGAGGGCGAACTTCGTAAGCAAGATCATGACCGGCGAAACGATAACCCGGCGCGATATCACGAGATTAACCGAGAGGCTCGGTGACGCGATCTGCGCGGCACACGGTTGGGACGCTGTGAAGTACAATATGGGCAAATCGAAAATGGTCAGGCAAAATACTCCGGCTCAGAGTCCGGAGACCGAAAAAGAAATCAGAATGGCGTGAAGCCGGAAAGGGAAATAGCAATGGCAGCATTAGTAGAAACAATGATGAGTGTGAGGGAGAAGCCGTGGCATGGTCTCGGCGTGATAGTCGAGGATGCCCCGACATCGGCGGACGCATTGCGTCTGGCGGGGCTTGATTGGAAGGTTGAGCGTCAGCAGTTGATGCTTCCGGATGGTCGCGCGATTCCGGATCAGTACGCGAATGTCCGGACGAGCGATGGTTCGGTCCTCGGTTTAGTTACCGGAAAGTATCAGATAGTCCAGAATGATGAGGCATTCGCGTTCACGGACAATCTGATCGGCGGCGATGTGAGATATGAAACGGCGGGATCGCTGAGCGGCGGAAAGAGGGTCTGGATGCTCGCGAGATTACCAGCCGAGAAGGTCGCGGGCGATGAGGTGGTTCCTTATCTCTGCTTCTCGAATTCGCACGATGGATCGTCCTCGATCAGAGCGTGCGTAACGCCGGTCAGAGTGGTCTGTAACAACACTCTGAATTTCGCACTAAAGACGGCGAAGCGGTCATGGAAAACAACACACGCCGGAAATATTGAGCTGCGGGCAAAGGAAGCGAAGCATACGCTCGGGCTTGTAACTGAGTATATGGAACAGCTGGACAGGATGGCGACCGACATGGCGAATGTCAGAGTTACAAATGATCAGGTGGTTGATATCTGGCGGAATATCAATCCGATTCCGGAGAAGGCGTCGGATTTGACGAGGGCACGTCGCGAGCAGGCGACGAATGATTTGATAAAATGCGTGACGGCGGTTGACATAAAGCGGTTCGAGGGCACGGCATGGGGAGCGGCGATGGCGATAACGGATTTCGTGGATCACCGCGAGCCGACGATTCGGACGGACACATGGCAGGAAAAGAGATGGGAATCGATCATGGACGGAAATGTCGTGGTTGATAGGTTCATGCTCGAGATGGCGAAGGCAATTAAGGACTTGAAATTAGCGGTGAGATAATCGGAGCTTATTTCAAGTTCGAATGATTTGATGAAATTAATGGAGGTCAATATGAAAGAGCTACAGAGAATCAGGGAGAAATATTCGTCAGCGGGAGATTTGATCTTCCGCTCGGCGATGAATTATCTGGCGGTATGCGGTTCAGCCGCTGTCGCGAATACGCCGATCGGCGATCCGGATACGCTGGAGGGCAGAACGATTGAGTGCGCGAAGGAGATTCTGACACTCAGTCTGAGTGACGCGATCAAAGAGCTGCTTGACAATAAGGTCTATATGGTTACGTGTGGCTTCCCGGATCGTGATGTCATCGGGGTATACAGGAAATATGAGGACGCGAGAGCAAAATTCGAGTCGGAGAAGAAAGTGATAAAGGATTATGTCGCCGGTTTACGTCAGTACATGGTTGACGCCGATGAAGACGATTATTTTACGATTACCAATAAGAACGACTTATGCGAGATTTACGAGATTATGATCGTTTCGAGAACGGTCGAGTAAAAGAAAGCAGGTACAAAATGAATTTAACAATAAACCCGTATATCAGTCTCAGCAACTCGAAGCTCGGCGATTTTATCCCGAGTGTGAACCTTCCGCCGGTGAAGACGTGCAGACCGGACGCGCCATGCAAGGGATTGTGTTACGCACGGAGGGGAAATTTCGCGTTCCCGTCCGTGAAGACGTCGATGGATCGGAACCTGATGCTGTACCAGACGAATCCGGAATGGTTCTTCGGGTACATTAAAATGTTCCTGAAGGCGTCGGGGTTCAGGCATTTCAGATGGTTCGGAGCGGGCGATATCGTTGATGATGCGTTCTTTGAGGAAATGGTCAGCGTCGCGAAGTCGTGCCGGTCGACACGGTTTCTGTGCTTTACGAAGCGCTTCGAGATCGTGAATGATTACATAAATAAAAATGGAGCTCTCCCGAAGAACATGGTTGTGGTCTTTTCGAATTGGGGGAGCTTCATTTGCGATAACCCGCATAACCTGCCGACATCGTGGGTTATGTTAAAGACCGGAACAGAGTACATTCCGGAGAACGCGACGATGTGCGGTGGATTCTGCGGCGAGTGCGTGAATACAAAGGCGTCCTGCTGGAGGATGAAGGCGGGACAGGCTGTGGTGTTCAGACAGCACTGAAAAATGATTACATAAATTTGGAGGAAATGAAAATGCCGAACAACGTGACGAATGAGATAAAATTCTACGGACAGCCCGAGGACATCAAGGCGGTGAGGTCACTCATCAAGGGTTCGAAGGATGATCTGCCAATGATAGACTTCAATCGGCTGATCCCGATGCCGGAGAGCCTGAATATAGAAGAGGGAAGCAGGACGCGTGACGCGATCAGGCTGTACTTGACGATGATGAATCCGGATGCGCCGTATCATGATGAGTCCCCGATGAGCCGCGAAAGATTTGGCTCGATCACGAGAAAGCTCAGCACGATGATATATATGCGGTACACGCCGATATTGAGCGAGGAGAAGATTCGGGAGATGACACGAAATACAAACGTCGATGATTTGCTGGATCTCGGCGCGAAAGCGGTGCATAACCTCGTGAAGTACGGAGCGGTTTCGTGGTATGATTGGTGCTTGGTGCATTGGGGAACGAAGTGGAACGCTTATTATCAGTACAGCGATTCGGATGATTCGATAGGATTCGATACGGCGAATTCGATGCCGGAGCCGATACTTGAGAGATTGGCTGAGATCTGCAATGAGCATGATGTGTGCTTTGATGGGCAGTGGATAAACGAGGATTGGCGGTGTGATTCCGGTTCGTTCGAGTCAGACGGTGATATGCTGCACGTGTATCAAGACGAGACAGAAGAGCAGGCGCGTGAGCGTTGCAAGGATCTGTTGAATTGGGATCCGGTTGAAGACGAAAATGATGAGAAAAATTCTGAGGAGGATAATTAAAATGAAAATCGAGACGAGAACTGAGGAGCGGAAGGTGTATATTGCGGCGGACGGCAGGGAGTTCGACGAAAAGTGGCGTTGCCGCGAGCACGACCACAGCTGGGGCGAGGATCAGATAAAAAAGAATGGCAACGTGATTGAGGCGATTGACGCTGAGGGAAAGTTGCCATACGGAGTCGGTGATAACGGAACAGATGATTATCTGTACAGATGGTTCTTCGTGAAGAATGGACGGGGTGTCAATGAATTGGTGACCGCCTTCGGGATGACCGGATATACGCCGGAGGAAATGGTCAGATGGATAGGTCATTGGATATGCCTTGAGATCGAGGACGCGATAGGGTGTTTTGATTGTCGTGTGATCGAGCTGTCAGTGACCGAGAAATGGCATGATAATTTGATAAGAACGCTCGAGGACGCGCTCAGAGATCAGGATGATGGTCCTGTTGTCACTGAGGTTTGCCCGAACTGTGACGCCGAGGTCGAGCTCAGATGGGACGTTAAGAAGGACGGATACAAGGCGTTCTGCCCGCATTGCGGAGCGAGATTGATGCTGTGCGATGAGTGCCAGCACCGGACGGGCGGCGGATGCACCGAGGATTGCGATTACAATTCAAATACCGATACATGCCGGTTCAATAAACCGGAAACAAAATAAGGAGAAAACAAAAATGGACTTAACAATGATGTTAACGATTTCGACGGCGCATATCAGACCGGAGACGGCGGAAATGCTCGAGATGGAGGACGCGACCGGCGACATGGGTTTGACTGTATACGCTTTGGGTGAGGGCTATGAGTCAAATGGTTGGCTTGTTTACGTGGACACAGAGGCGTATGGTGACGTTCCGGAAGATCTTCAGAGGTTGATGGAGTTCTGTGCCGGGAAGGGGATCGATTGGCTGAGGCTCGACGGTGACGGTGAGATATTGCCGGAGCTTCCGACTTACGAATGGTGAGGTGAATGCCATGAGGTTCAGTCAGGAATATGCTCGTCGGTTATACGCAAAAACAGAACGACTCGATGCTCGTTGTAAAGCCTACAGCGAGAAGATCGAGTCGCAGGAAAAGGATATAGAGTTCTTAAAGAAGTGCCTGTACATGGCACTGAGTAACAGGGCGATAGTGATCGGCAGGGATTTCGAGGAGCTGAAGGATCCGACGTTCAGATTTGACGAGAATCTGGAGGGAGATCCGATACTGAGAGCAAATCGGAACTAAAAATGATTGCATGAAAAATTCGAAAACGTCTTGAAAAATCGGCGAGTATATGGTATAATATATACATAAAACAAGAAGGCGGATAATATAAGAAACCGCGACGGAGGAATAAAAAATAATGAGCAAAATCAGAATCATGGTCGATCATAGCGACCGTACAAACACCGATTATTACCGTGACTTCGACTTCTTCGATTACGGCGACGAGCTTCCGGAAGGGGTTGCTCAAGTAGTTCGCCCCGATCCTGATGATCACAACAGTATCCGGAATGAATATCCCGGATTGGTCTTATGGAAGATCGTTGAGCCGGACGGCGGTGTTCGATATGTCGCACGTCCCGAAGGGCGTTATCAGGTGTGTGCCGATACCGCGAGTGCGTGGGGTATTACTGAGTTGTACGACGATCTCGCTGACGCGAATGCGGCTTATGAAAAATACGCTGCTGCTAAGGAGGGTGAGTGTTCCCTTTATGATCAGAAAAAGCACGAAATGATTGCCTCGTTTGACCCAGACGAAGAATGATGGTAAGATGTTCTATCAACATAACCGAAAGGAGAAATGCTATGAAAAAGATTATCATTGACGGCAGGGAAATGAGCATAGAAGAGGTGATTAACACTCAGAAAATCTACTATGCCGCAAAGGGCTTCGAGGAGATTTTTGAGCCGAAAGCACGCGAAATCGCGGATAATGCTTGCGCAGAGAGTGATCTCGACGTATTTGCAATGCTGACTGGCGAGTGGGAGATGCTTTTCTTGAAAGTGTATCTCGAGAACGCCGAAAATGATCTCGTGATTAACAGTGACGAGGTTGCGGAGCTTCAGCGACAGAAGGAAGAAGAAGACGAAAGGCGGCGCGAGCAGATATTTTATGAGGAGTATACTCTGCGCGGACTATGAGTTAAAAAGGAGAAAATGATATGGACATGAGGGCTGTTTATGATTCGTACATTGAGCGCGGGTATGACGCAGGGCTTGCCCGCCTGCTCGCGAGAAAGTGTGAGATGGTGGTTGATTTGCTCAGGGAGGAGAACGCGATGATTATGTGTCAGCTCTATGACTTGACGCATGATCACGCCTACTATGTCCCGGGGACATACGAGGAGCACAAGAAGGGATTTGAGGGAAAATCCTTGATGCTCGCGGGAATGTCGGCGGCGATCCGCGCGGTGAATAATGGACCCGTAAAGAAGAGTGACGCCGAGAGGGCGCAGTATGAGGAACTGCACGGTCTTAATGTTGAGCTTCAGTCTCGTCTGAATAAGCTCAAGGGTTGGGAATGATCTCGTCATTAAGGTGGGTTCAAAACGAAAAAAAATAAGCGGATAACAAAAACCGGGGCAGTAACGCCTCGGTTTTGTTGTCCACAATGATGGTGAGCCATTGGAGATTCGAACTCCAGACCCTTTGATTAAAAGTCAAATGCTCTGCCTGCTGAGCTAATGGCTCGTGCTCAGTACCTATATATTATATCATTTTTTTTTTTGTCAAGCCCTTTTTGATAAAAAACTTCGGGAAAATGATTGACGCAAAATGGACATATTGCATAAGGAGAATATAAATGAAACTGAGGATTTATGATTACGAGAATCGTCCGGTGGATATTGAGCTTCCGGACAAGCCGATACGCAGCATTTTCGTGCTGATATTGTCGGGGGATGAGACCGGACGGGTTGAGTTTGAGGACGGCGATACGTTAAGCTTTGACGCTGACGATTCGGATTCGCCCGGCGGAAGATTCATTGATTATTGCGACGGTTATTATACGGTCGACGGAGATATGATCCCGCGATGGATGGCGTACCGACCGCACGTGAGCGACCCGGAGACGGCGGCGTATAAGCGTCGCGACTGGTTCAGAAAACAGAAAGAAAGCAGGAAACAGGAGGAAAATAAAAATGATCAGGCAGAATAAAACGACATGGACGTCGCTTGACGATGAGGTGTGTCAGTATCTCCGGAGGAACGGTAATGATATCGAGATCATCCAGTTCGTGTGGCTCGATACGACGCCGGAGGACATAGAGCGCGGTTGTCATCCGTATGTGGTGGTGCATGGGAGAGTCGGTCTTGATGATATTACCGACGAGGATCGCGAGCTTGAGAGGCATTCGCTTGGGTATGGCGATGATGATGTCGAGATCGACGACGATATGGTAGCGGTCGGTGTGTTTGTCAGGACGATCGGTGATGATTGCGTGATTTTCCGAACAGACACCGAGGAGGAAGCGGTTCGGTTTATCGAACGGTATGTGAGGGAGAACTAATGAAAATCTACACGGTGTTCTATTATCTGAAAATGCATAAGAGGGAGTATCTGCGGGAGATGGAGATATGCGCACAGACGGCAAGGGAAGCTTGCGTGTTATGTAAGGATGCGGTTCGGTTGATGGATGGCAGGAACGCGTTCAGACCATCGACGAGGCTTTCGAAAGATGACTTGCTGATGATAGAGAAGGCTTCGGGATACGTGGTTCAGCTTAAACCGGAAACGATCACGAAGATCAAAAACAGCACAAACACTTGACAAATAAGCAAAATAATGATATAATATGGTTGGGAATAAGATCTGACCATATACGGCGAGAGCCAGAAAGGCAGGTATAATATGCAGATGATTGAAGCTGTGAATAAGAAGAACGGCGGAACGCTACGTAGTGTCTCTTTGCGGAGGGGTATTGAGACGGACGGCGATGAGACGAGAATACAGGAGGATGGGCAGTGTTATTGATAGCAGCGATTTTCATGACATTTTGTGGGTTTTCTATGCTCTTCACCGGCGAGGGGTATACGAAAGCATATTGTCTGTACTTCTGGATGATTGCATTCTTCCTGTGGATGATTCTGCTGAGAAGGCATGATATTTAATTGAAAGGAGAACATAAAATGGCTTTGATCTGGGCAATATTCTTCATCATTTGCGGCTTCTACGAGTTGTTCGTAGAGTTGTCGCCTCTTTGCATTTACTTCTGGCTGATGGGCGGTGGCATCATCGCGTGGCTCAAGTGGAAGTGTTACATCTGATCGGTTGATCGGAACAAAATGAGATAACTATACCCGACCGGGTACAAAAGCACGATAGGATTGATCAAACGTACCTGATCGGGTATAATTATTGCACGCAGTCAGAAATGATTGCGTGCATTTTTTGCGTCTGAATTTCAATTCCTGCTTTCAGCGGGAATACTAAATGGAAAGGATGTGGTGCATATGTCGGCAATGATTATGTGAACGCAGGCAACTCCAATATAATAATGAAGGGATCTTAAAAATGAGCACAACAACAACACAGAGCGAATTGATGACGCGCGAGATGAGGGATTCTCTCGCGGCAAGAACCGACGTACTCGAGAAGGTGAAGCATCTGCTTCTCCTGCCGGGCATCGAAATGATGACGTCAAGGCAGGTGGCTGATTACTTCGAAGTTGACAAATCGGTCATCAAAATGACGTACACAAACAATAGGGCGGAGATTGATGGCGACGGCACGATGATGTATTCGGTTGCTGATTTTAGAGGTAAAAACTTTTTACCTCTAAAAAGCGGTAAACCGGGAACGACTTTATTCAAATCCGAGGACGGAAATCTGACAATTGAAGTTCAGAATGCGGGCGTCCGTTGTTTCTCTGCCCGTGCGATTCTCCGCATAGCGATGCTTCTGCGTGACAGCGAGGTCGCGAAGGAAGTCCGCACACAGCTGCTGAACGTGGTCGAGAAGGTCGAGCCGGAACAGAGGGTGATTGAGATCGACAATGAGCTTGACCTCGGACGGGCGATCGGCGACGCGTACTCGCATGGCGACATGAACGCGTTGTTGTCGGCTTGTATGTCATATAATACATACTTGAACCGGCACATCGACGCGCTTGAAAGTGAAAATGATCTGCTGGCACAGGGAATCGGCAAATGGGGATTTTCAAAGATCCTTAACGCGATGATCCGGGCGTATGGCAGCTACGCGATGGGCGGCAACTTCCAGATGGCGTGGAACACGTTCTTTAAGGAACTGTATTCGGCATATGGAATCGGGTTGAAGCTGAGGGATCCGAAGGGACCGACGATTATTTCGCGACTCAGACCGGAGGAAGAGCCGATGGCGTTGAAGGTCGCGACGGCGATGTGCCTGAGAAAGGGAATAAAGCTCGAGAGCGTTATCAATGAGGTAAACGCGAAGGGTTTGCAGATAGGGCAGTAAAAGAAAATGGTCCCGGCAATTCGCCGGGACCGATGTTATGCGTTGACGTTGTATGATGACATGATTTCGTCAGCCCAGTATTCGTCGTCGTAATGTTCGATGACATCACGACACTTATCATAGAGCTTCGCGACGAACGATGATTCGACAATAGCCTCGGCAGAATCCAGAGAGATATTGTAATTATCTCTGATGGCCTCTGCAACGCATTGTAACGATTGATTGGTCAACATATTAAAGATTCCTCCTTGGACAATATTTCAATATGGTCTATTGTTATGGATGTTAATGCTGCTGGTGAGTGGAACGATAATTGGTCGGCGTCACCGTTATACAGCGCTTGAATTTGATTGATAAAATTGTTTGGACTAAGCTTACGATTACGAGCCATGCGGCACATTTGTACGATGTCTGAGTCTGCGACTGCTCCAAAAACATAATCAAATGACATATCGAGGTTGTGAAGCGATGAGATGATGAAGTTGCGTCCCAATCGATTATTAAAAATAAATTCTTTCCATTGTTGATCTGGCGTATCAAAAATTTTTCCATGACAGGTGCTTAAAATGTTGGTGTCGAGATGAAGGGCAACAATCATGGGTTGACATCCCGGATATCTGTTTTGCCGGAGGGCAGACTTTTTGATTGCAAAATTGCGGGATTGTTCGTAGACGGTTGTTGTATAAAATCCGTCTCCAAAATCCGTCGGACTATGGTTTTGATTTAATTGTATTTTAGATACCAGACTATCGTGGAAATTTGAGCTTGTGCCGTGATAGATTATGCTCGGTATATCAGCAATCGATTTGATCATATTGATTCGACATCTTTCAATAATATAAGCTACACTATTATTATACCACAAATTCGATATAATGTCAATAGCCTGCTCGCGAACATCGTGAAATTTTTATTGCGTTTCAGGAAAATATTACCAAGAAGAATTATGCCGAAATCACTTGCAATCCGTCGCTGTGTATGCTATAATATAACCAATAAATACCAAAAGGAGAATGATTAAATGAAATTTCCACCGCCGGAATATGAATATGATCGCGCAGAATCGATATGGGAGACGAGGTATGGCGTCGTGACATTGCATGGAGTCGTCGGCGCTCCGAAGAACGTGATCGGTTACTGCGAGCGACATCATGGTTATATCACGAAGAACGAGGCGAAGCAGCATAGGTGCGAGGCGAAGGAGTGTTATCATCTTCGCCGGATGACAAGGGAGGAGGTCGAGGCTGTGTCGCATAATATACGTTTGGACGACATGGAGCCTGTCGATTGAGAACATTCAGACAAATTTTCGGTAATCCTATTGACAAAAGAGCGTTCGAGTGGTATAATAGATACATCAAAACACTCGTTCGAGAAAGGATGAATAAATGAACAAGGCGAGAAGAAAACAGTTGGCTGAGTTGAAGTCTCAGCTGGAAATGATCAGGTCGGATCTGGAGGACGTGATTTCCGACGAGGAGATGGCGAATGACAGTATGATTGACGGGTCGCCCCGGCGCGACGAGTCGGATGACGCGATTGACGCGATGGAAGACGCGGTGAGCGCGATTGAGTCGGCGATGGATGAGATCGAGGACGCGATGGACTATCTGAGCGATGCCGCGGGAGGCAGGATATGACCAGACTTGAGGGGATCAGGAAGAGGATTGAAGGTGCGGCGGCGGTGGTGAATGCTGTCGCTACGAAGGAATATATCAGCGCTCATGATGACGACGATATCAGAGATACATATAATGAGGGCGTGTTCGATCTGTTTCGTGCGGCGTATGAGTATATGGATGCCGGAGGGTCAGTGAAGATTCGGTGTGTCCGGGAACTGTATTATGCAGATATATACGATACGGTCGAGAATATTCACGGGGTGGATGTGGAATTTATGGCTTGACATTTCTGCTTTGATGTGGTATAATATACTTATCATCCGATACATAGATTAAGGGGTGATAAGTATATGGAAGAAAATAATAAGATGACATTGACGGTGGAGCGCGTCGCGAACAACCAGTATGTGTCGCTGATGACGGTCGCGGATATCGGACGATATTTCGCGAATGGTTTGATGGTACCGTATCAGCAGGACGCGGGAGGTCGGCGCGTTTCCACTACCAGAAATTACGCGGTCGGACCGGTGAATATGCGTGATAATATTAACCGGATGGTTGAGCGTAAGTATTACTTTGAAAGTTTGTATTGTGTCGCGTCTGATGATTCTGTGTTTGAGAACGGTCAGCTGACTGTTCCGGGCGGTTTGCGTATAGTGCGTGGCGTTGATTTGTGTGAGGCTTGCGGCTTTGTGAGCGTTGCGGAAAAGCGGGACGAGGAGCTGATGGGCAGCAGATTTGTTGTCCATGTTGTCGTATGCGACCGGGATACGGAGGATGAGGTTGTCGGGCAGTGGTCGACTGTCAAAGCTGATGTTGTCCGGAAGCCGTCCCGTGTGACTGGTGGAGCGGTTACTGATATGGTGGTCGGCGCGTTTGAAAAGAATCGCGTGCTGCGTGGTTTGATTGGCGACGATCTGACATATCCCATTCAGGCGGCGGTCATGAGGAAGTATCTTCCTACATTCTTTGAGGCGAAGTACGTAACCGGCGAGAACAAAAATGATCTGGTAAATTATCTGGAAAAGTTTTACGGAATTGTCGCGGAGTATTATAAGGAAGACTTCATTGACAAGGAGAGGTCGAGAGAGCGGAACCGCATTGTTACTATGCCGGAAGGCGAGTATATGATGCTGTATCTGGCGTCGATAATGATTAAGTCGCGTGATAGCGATGCGTTTCGCGAGAATCTGTACGGCATACTCGACAGACTGGATGTTTCCGCGATGGAGAGCATTGAGGGGAGAAATATCCATAAGGAGAGGATCTCGTATTATTCAACGGCGCTTATGAAGAGGGTGGCGAAGGCGGCGAATCCTGACGCACAGAGTGTTCTTGAGACGTATTGCTCGGCGAAATTGCTTGAGTACAGCGGACAGGAGAAGAGCGCGTATGTGGATAAGGCGTTGGTGCTGTACCGGAAAATGAATGAATCGGTCGCGAAGGCTGAGATGGAAGTTGGTATCGAGCTCGCGAATGCCGACGCTGATTCGGCGATGCGCATAATAGAGAAGGCGGTTGATGGTCTTGGCGCGTCCGCTATGGAGAGAATGGTTGGCGTCATTAAACAGTACATGATTTGGTGCATTGGTAACGCGAATCCGAAATACGGACGTTATTTTGTTGACGGGTTATCGGTTGACGAGTTCCGTGACAGATATGTGGCGAACCGGTATTTTGCGTCGATTGAGGATTTGAGACACGTGCTTGATGACACCGTGCCCGAATCCGTAGAGCTTGAGGACGATGAGACGTCGGTTGGTGCGTATGACAGAATAATCGCCCAGTTGACATGGTTCGGATGGGAGCCGTCGGAAGCGACGGTGCTGCCGTATGACTCGATGGGCGATGATCACGTGATCCGTGCGTTCGGGAAATCGATTGGTATTGACGATGTTTTGTGCGACGAGATTAATCGGTATCGGGAGAAGCAGTATATCCCGAAGGTATTGGCTCGCGGGATTCAAAGAGTTCCGATTAATCGGACGTCGGCGCTTGTGGCGACAGGGGCTAAGAAGATTAATGGAAGCCGGATGATGTCGAGGATTCAGGAACGATTTGCCGAATATTGTGCGGAGAGAAAACGGCGGGTGTCGCTGCATGATGTGTGGATGTCCGGAATATTTGCCCGTGCGAGCGAGGCGGGATCGCCGTTCGATCCGGTAACAGGACAAGCGATAACATCCACATACGCAAAGGACTTCGAGATTTACAAACGAATAAATCAATGATCATGTGATGTAAAGCAAATTGCATTACAATAGCAAACAGTCGTGCTCCGGTGCGGCTGTTTTTATTTTGCAAAACTTTTGTAAAAAAAATTAAATTAAATTTTGCTAAAGGTATTGACAAGAGCTAACATATGTGGTATAATTAAGATACTAAAGGAAAGGAGCAATGATTATCATGGTGGCACGCGGAGACATACTGCTGGTGAATTTCGGGAATCCGACGGGTTCCGAACAGGGCGGAGTACGTCCGGCGATTGTGGTGCAGAACGATAAGGGCAATAAGTACAGCCCGACTGTGCAGGTCGCGCCGATTACATCGAAAATGAAGAAGAGAATTCCGACTCATATTAATATAGGAAGGGAATGCGGACTGTTGACCGAGAGCACTGTGCTGTATGAGCAGATGCGTGCGATTGATAAGAGCCGCATTATAAACTCGCTTGGTCATCGCGATATGACGGCGAGGGATGATATAGCGATAGCGATATCGCTTGGATGCGCTTCTTTTCTCAGCGAGTCGGATCAGAGGCTGATTCATGCTTAAGGAGGTTGCAATGGAGAAGAGTTTCAGATTTATCTTTCAGGACACTGACGCACTCGATATTCCGGTGAAAATGGTCAAGGAATTTGAGGTGGGCGGAATTCCAAAATGGAGGATGAGGATATCCGGAAATGGCGACGAGATGTACGCGCCGTTCGGTGTTCTCCCTCCGATAAGGAAGTTCTGGTCGCTCCAGAATAAAAACCTGACACAGCTCAGGATTCCGGAGTGCGTCATTGATGGTGTTCGCTATCTCGCGAACGCTATCGATACATATGATAATGATAAATACGATTGGCGGAATGTACCGCAGGAGACACGGGAGATCGGACATGATCTTGTGATAGGTGTCGGACGGGCGGTGAGGACAGGCTGATGACATCGGAGGAGAGAATGATTGCGTCGCGTTATGCGTATCTGATAGATGAGGTGATCGGGGCGTTTGAGGAAGAGCTCGATCACGACGAGTGGTATGGCGTGGCGGCTGTGGCGCTGTGTGAGGCGGTGATGGAGGGATGTTCTGATTCCGGAAGCATCCGTGAGAGAGTGATCTGCGCGGTGTGCGATGAGATGGCGCGAAGAGAAGAGCACGGTGATGTGTATGATGTTCTGGCGAAGGTCGGAACGATTCGATAAGTGTAACGATTCAAGCCTTAGCTAAAGGATAAGACAAGGGATAACAAATAATTCAATAAACGAAAGGATTTCGAAAAATGGAAACAGAGAACAAGATGCAGGTATTTGAGAACAAGGAGTTCGGACAGCTCAGGACGGTTGTCATTGATGATGAGCCATGGTTTGTTGGAAAGGACATCGCGGTTGCGCTTGGGTATGGCAATACAAAGGCGGCGTTGATCGATCACGTGGACAGCGAGGATAAGACGATTATTCAAAGGTCGGAAAACGCGACCTTTGAAATTCCGAACAGAGGCTTGACTGTCATCAACGAATCCGGAGTTTACTCGCTGATATTATCCTCAAAGCTCCCGAAAGCCAAAGCCTTCAAGAGATGGATCACCCACGAAGTAATTCCGTCAATTCGTAAGACCGCGCAGCGTCTTGAATCCATCGAATATTCAGGCAAAATCGACGGTCTCGTTTACACCAAAGACGGTGTCCCGACTACGACAAGCGTGTTGATAGCGGAGAAGTTTGCCAAGCAGCACAAGGTAGTGCTTCGTATGATTGACGTGAAGCTGTCATCGGAGGATGAATCCGTGGCACAATTTTGCGCCACGCACATTCACGAGTCACAATATGTAGCCGGAGACGGTCAGGTCTATCGCCAATACGAACTCGACAAACAAGGTTTCAGCTTCATCGCTCTCGGTATGACCGGCGTTCAGGCTGACATCTTCAAGATTGAATACATAAACGCCTTCACGAAAATGGAGGAAGCGATTTCGGCTATGTACAAAGCCCGCGTAATCGAAGATGTCCTGCCGCAGAATAACGGCAACCGTCAGTTCGTATACGTCATAAAGAATCCGCTCAACGAGACGGTGAAGATCGGTGTTGCGCACGATGTTGAGAAGCGAATTTCTCAGCTTCAGACCGGAGCGGGTGTCGAGCTTGAACTGATATATCAGTCGATGATCTGCTCGAATGCGTTCAGTATAGAGCGAGATGTCCACGCTCATTTCGAGAAATATCGGACGTTCGGCGAGTGGTTCAAGGTGTCGCCCACGGAGGTAATAGACTACCTTGAGAACCAGAGATACGTACTCAAGAGTGAATACTTACAATATATGTTAATCGCGCCGTTTGCAACAAGGGAAATCAGCGCGTAAAACCAAAAAGGAGGTCTCATAATGAGACGATTATTACTTAAACCGAGCATACTTACGGCGGCAGTGCTGTCGCTGACGGCGTTGACCGCCTGCGGACAACCGCAAGAAAGAATGATTACCCCGATTGAGCCGGTGACGGTTTCGGTCATGGCGGCAGAACAGGCAGAGATATCGGAGCCGACATCTTCGTGCGACGAGGATGATTATTTTAAGGTAGAGATATACGCCGCGACATACTGTTCGGCGGAAACCGAACCCGAGAATGATCATGTAAATTCTCCGGAACCAAAAGAGCCGCCGGAGCAATGGAATGAGGACCTTGACGCGTACCTCGGTGATCTTTGCAAGAAGTATAAGGTCGATAAGAAGTTAACGCTCGCGATTATAGAGTGCGAGTCGGCGTTTCAGCCGGACGTGATAAGCGAAACCGATGATTACGGTCTGATGCAGATCAATAAGTGTAATCACGAATGGTTGAGTGAAAAGCTTGGCATTTCGGATTATCTGGACCCGAGAGAGAATATGCTCGCCGGAGTGTATATGTTGTCGTACCTGAAACAGTTCGCGGACACCGAGGAAAAACTGATCATGTGTTACGCGCACGGCGTAAATGGCGCGAGGGCGAAATGGTCGGATGGAATTGTCAGCACGAGTTATACGCAGAAGGTGCTGAGAATAAAGAATGGTGAGTGAGATGACAATAAATCAACTTATTAAAGAACTCCGAAAGACCAGCTGGGGTCGTTCGGTAAACGAGACAGACGCGCTGATGCGCGAGGCGGCAGGTTGCATTGAAACGCTGCTCGAAGCGGCGGTAATCATAATAAAGGAGAAAGAAAATGTTTCAGGTAAATGATCGGATCAAAATGATCGGCACCGATAGGACCGGCGTCATCATAGGAGTGCTCGATAGCAGCAGGTATGTTGCCAGGATTGATGGAGAGAAGTTCTCACAGATAGTGACCCGCAGTCAGATCTATCTGATCGAGAGATCGGGATGGATGTTCAAGATGGGCGACAAGGTTCGCGTTATAAATGACAGTGTGCTTGAGGGCGAGGTCGGCTTCGTTCGTCGTCTGTCCGAGGACAGCAGTTCGCCTTGCTATACAGTGAAAATAATCGACGGTCATGGTTCCATGACATTCTCGGAAAGAGATCTGGCGATAGTGAGCACAGATCAGAACGATTGGGCAATTATGCTCACGGGACATGGAGATACAACGGCTATGTGTTTGAGGCTTGACGGAGGGAGTTTCATATCCGTACCGATACATCTGCGTCGATGCGTGACCGATGATTATGATATCGGCGTCGCGGCATACGAGGCGGTCAAGAAGGCATTCGGCATCAATGCTGAGACGAATCCCGCGGATAAGGTAAGCGCAACCCAGAAATGGTCGGGTAAAATCGTCTGCGTTAAATCAAACGATGAGAATTCGTTTGAGGTCGGACATGTCTACACGGTCGAGAATGGTAAGGTTGCATATAAGGATGGAAGCCGATCGATTGCATCGTACGGCAGTCTGCACGAGTTCCAGAGCCTGACAAAAATGGGCGAGTTCATTGAACTGAAAGAGGACACGAAATGAGAAAGTGTGCTGCGTGCCGGAATCTCGGCGATTATTATCATGGATACTTCATGCGCGACCCGCATTACGAGTGCGAGCTTGAGTGGCACCTGACCGGATGGGAGAAAAGACTTGAGGATATATCGAGAGTTCCGGATGATTGCCCTATAATAAAGTACGGACTCGAGAATATCTACAAGGATAACAAGAAGGACAGTGAGTAATGGACGGGCTGTGGATCATCAACGTCAATCCGCCGGAGCAGCAGAGTCCGAGTATAATTTGGTTTATTGTTGGAGGTATGGCAGTTGTGTTCGCGATCGCGATTGTTTCGTGTATCCATGAATGTGGATGGCCGTTAGATAGAGATGAATGGTTCGCGACAATAATAATCTGTGCGGGAATGTCGATGGTGGGCGCATTATTGGGAACCGTAGTTTGGGCTGCTGCTTTGGACGACACGAAAAGATCGACGACCACATATGACGTTTTAATATCCGATGAAGTCAAAATGAACGAGTTCAACGAGAAGTACGAGATCGTGAGCCGGAACGGCAATATCTATACCATAAAGGAAAGGGAGAAATGATGCAGCATACGCATGAGGAACTGATTCAGCTTCAGGAGCTTCCGCTTGATGATAAGGTCAGAATGACGAAGATGAGGATACAGCAGTGGTATCTGGCGTTTGACGGTAAGGTGTATGTCTCGTTTTCGGGCGGCAAGGACAGCACGGTGCTGCTACATATAGCGAGATCGATGTATCCGGATATTCCGGCGGTGTTTGTTGACACGGGACTTGAGTATCCGGAGATTAGGGAATTCGTAAAATCTGTGCCGGGCGTTACGATTGTGCGACCTAAGATAGGATTCAGGCAGGTGCTCGAGAAATACGGTTATCCGGTCATAAGCAAAGAGGTCGCGGACACTGTGATGTACGCCCAGAAGGGAAGCGAGTGGGCACTCAAAAAGCTGTGCGGTGAAGGCAAAAATGATGCCGCAAATAAATTCCGTCAGCGTTTTGAGAAATGGGCATACCTGAAAGACGCGCCGTTCAAGGTGTCCGCGAAATGCTGTCAGATCATGAAGAAGAGCCCGGCGCATAAGTACGAGCGAGTCAGCGGAAACCGTCCGATATTGGCGACGATGGCGGACGAGAGCCAGATGAGATACGCCGCATGGCTTGAGCATGGCTGCAATGCTTTCGACGCCGCCCGTCCGATATCTCAGCCGATGTCGTTCTGGACTGAGAATGATGTGCTTGCATATCTGAAGGTCAATAACGTGCCATACTGTCCGATATACGGCGAGATCGTCGAGGAGGATGGCGAGTTCAAAACGACGGGTGCGGACAGAACCGGCTGTATGTTCTGTATGTTCGGCGTTCAGCGCGAGAAGAGTCCGAATCGATTTGAGAAAATGCGTGAGACCCACCCGAAGCTGTACGATTATTGTATGCGACCCGCAAATGGGGGGGGGGGCTTGGATTGGCTGAGGTTCTTGATTACATTGGAGTTGCCCATTAAGGAGGATGTATGAATAAAGAAGAAGAAGCTATCGAGAAATGGAATAGGATGGTGAGTAAAAACAATGAATACTGAGCTTATGTTTTCATCAAAGAAAGAAAATTGGGAAACGCCACAGGACTTTTTCAACAAGCTAAACGAGGAATTTCGTTTTACGCTTGATGCAGCGGCATCAGATGATAACGCAAAATGCGCTAACTACTTTACAAAGGAGCAAGACGGTCTTGTTCAAAGTTGGGGGCATACAGTGTGGTTAAATCCTCCGTATGGACGCTACATGACCGGTCTGTCCGAAGGGAGAAAATAAATGATTAAAGCTTTGATTATTCAAACCTTTGACCACAAAACAGATGAGAGCATACAACGTATCGAAGACGCTCTTCAGGAAGCGCAGATAAGTCGCGAAGATATTATCTCCGTTAATTACGCCATGACGTCATATAATGTCGGAAATATG
>ERZ808274.461-NODE-461-length-20210-cov-3.952865_pt1 | contig 20210 bp, 34 predicted proteins | sample MGYA00521277_ERZ808274 | MGnify/ENA primary metagenome ERZ808274 (study PRJEB31516, sample SAMN03275597) | gut metagenome | biome: mammalia-associated habitat; material: feces | host: Papio cynocephalus | place: Kenya | collected 2012-07-28 ... | reverse complement strand
AAACAAATACAAAGCGCATTAAGCTGCGAAACTTTTGTGTATAAGAAATGTTTCGTGTTAAAGTATTTTAGCTTGTTTAAATGAGTGAGCGCGGTCTACTTTGTGGTTCGAGAATGCTTGTTTATTCTAGCAGTCTTGCTAAATGATATAATAAATGCAGAACATCTATTAACCCTATTGGATCATCATATAAGCAAGACTGTTTGAATTGTTAATTAGTTCATATCGATCGGCTTCTGTTCAGCTTCTTCAGATTCAACCATTGTATAAATGTTTATTGGATCTTCAGCAATTATCTTACCGATGGCCGTTCGTATGATCTCGTTATTTTCTTCTGCAGTGAGCGCGTCACTGGTTCTAGCAATTCTTGCTAAGAATTCAGAAGAATTATAACCGTTTGTTATATCAAAAGTTAACCATTCTTTGAAATTCGTAAACGGATTCCAAGGATTATCTTTTGTTGTTAAAGCGTAAATCTTCAAACCCATTTACTCCTTTCCTTTTATAAGATTGGAAACTGTTGTTGTGCTAAGACCCATTGCTTCTGCAATCTCAGCGATCGTATAGCCCGAGTTATACATAGAACTTACTTTAGATCTTTGAGCGGGTCTTATATCACGTTTCTGATGAGGGGTAGCTTTCTGACGGACAGCATCAGAGTCTGTATATTTCAACATCTTCTCTAGCTTACTATCAGAAATAGCACCAGCTTGAATAGCTTCCCATTCACGATCGTTTATCGTTATTGGAGTTCGCTGAGCGCCGACCTGATTACGAGCCTTTGTGAGGGCCCTCTGCCCCTCCTTCTTGAGCTCGGCCTTTGTCATATCAGGATTAGCTTCTCTCTTTGCATCAACGACTGACCTAGCAATTCTCTGAGCTTCTCTCTCCTTGGGGGCATTCTGTACGGCCAGGGAGTACTGATCCTCGAGATGCTTGACTTCGGGAGCATATTTCTTGTTAGCCTCTGGGTTATATACCAGCTTGGGGGTATATACGGATTCCTTACGGGCCTCGTTGGCAAGAGTCTTAAGGCTGTTAGCGTACTCAACATATGCCTGTTCCTTGAGGGAACCAGAAGAAAGTTTAGCAGCATCATCAGTCTCGGCCATCTTGGTGCTCTTCTGTGTACGATACACCTGATTGCCTTTCTTGTCAGTATAAGTGGACTCGTCAAGTGTATATATCTTAGCACCTTCTGGTTTAGTAGGATCATACCAAGGTTTTCCGATCTGGTTAACGTGCATAGAACCCTTTCGTTTCTGTACAGTTGCTTCTGACTTCGCTTTTGATACAATAGTAGAAGCTCCTTCATGATAACGTCCATCGTCTTCATCGATATGACCCTGATACTTGCACTTGAGTGCAGGTATTCCATTTTCTTGCTCAGAGAGTTTATAGTTTAGATGATGTTTTTCAGCATCAATTACAACCATTGAGTGGCGTACTGCAGCCGCAAGTTCATCATCGTTTGCTCCCTTTATTGTCATGTCGGTAATGAGGTTGGAAACCATTCCCATCTCCAACTGAGTAGAATGCTTTGTCATCCTCTTCATACCAGGTATTTCAGGATATCTTTCTTTAGGATCGAATCCTTCAAGCCCAGGAAGAGGATCTCGATTTACAATATTGACCTTAGAATTTCGTCCGTGGCCTGCTGTTGGGATAACCATAACGGTATCACCATCGAAGTCAGCACCTGACAAACGGTCAGCATTGTTCTTTGAAATACCTATAGCATCAACGGTATTACCGTAACGCTCTTTTCCTTCTGGTATTTTATTATTAACAGTAAGAATAGGTATTTCAAATATACCGCCGTGCGGGAAACGCACAAGAGCTACCTTTTCACCATCACGATATGTGGGTGCGTATACCTCATTGTCACTTATCGTAGTCATAGGTAATATAACTCGATACGACTGTCTTGGTAGTGCAGCAGCTGAGAGATCTTCAGCCGTACTATCGCAATCTTCAGCAAATGAAGTTAGCAACTTTCTCTTAACAACAGGGTTATCTAAGGCCATAATCTCATCAAATTCCGCCCACTTATCATCAATTGATAGTTTGAGCTGTTTATCAATCATTTCCTTAGACTGCTTCGAAAGAAACTGAGATGGAAGAGTTTTAGACCATTCATTCCAGTCTCCTTCATCACTCTTTTTGTTGATAAGAGACATCTGCTCTTTACCGTTTTCATCGATATACCATGACTGTCCACCACGCTCTTTGATAAGGGCACCAAACGGATTATCAGGATCGTCTTTTATTGGCTTAAGTACCTTCTCCATAGGTTTGTCTTTTGTTTTATTCGTATTAAAACGAACATCTACACCCTTAGGAAGATCATCGGCGTATACGCACATTCCTTTGAGATAATACTTATCGTCGACGAGTATCCTCACTTGCGCATAATTTGAATCTCCGAGCGAAAGGTCTTGAACACCTCTACGAACCTCGATAACGCCATCCATATTAACACCGCCATCTTCAGCGTAGCGTATCATAAGGCGTTTGCTATCCATTGATTTTGGGTAAACAAATGATTTCTTAAATGTTTCGCCCTGATCATACGATATGTAGTCTTCAAGAGAGTGAACCTTATCAAATTCGAACATCTCTTTGTGCTGTGTACCAGGAGGACATATAACCTTGGTAGTGGTGAATTTACCAGGATTGGTTACCTGTTCCATTCGTCCCTGATATATCGGGTATCCTTCTCGTTCAAGAATATAAAGAGCATTTTTCATCATCTCAGGCGATACATTGAGCTGATGTTCCACTCCAGCGCCGACATCGATCATACCCTTTTTTTCGATCTGACTCTTGATAAAGTCTGCCGTCTTCTGAGCTGAACTTATTCGAGACTCATTAGATGTCTTAAGAAGTGATCGCACAGAGGACTCATTAAGTCCCATCTGTCGTCCTACTTCGCTGACGTTACCAGTTCTTTTAAAGAGCTTTCTCGCAGTTTCGGCATTCATAGCTCTCTGCTCTTGAGTAGCAAGAGATTTTTGAACACGGTACTGTGATGTTGTAAGACCAAGAGCATGAGCGATTTCAGTTTCTTTCATACCCTGGGTCTTAAGAGATTCCACTCTTGTAAGGAAATCACGTACATGCTGAAAGGGCTGTGCGCCGCTTCCGTACGCATATCTTCCAGAATGAGGAGTACTGCCTTCATGAGGCGTACCCACATGTGTTATGACATCTACCGGGTCAGTATCACCGACATAGTCTGACATTCCCCATATCACAGTCATCATCCTTTCATTGTTTTGTTAAGAGTTGGGTTTGAATAGATAAGACCGTCCTGTTCGTCAAGTATTCTTGTAAACAGAATAGCTTTATCCATAATAAATTTGATCTTTCCAGGATCCGGGTTGGATACAATAACCGAGTTATTCTGATACAGCCTTAACTCGATCTGGATATCTTCGGGGTTTCGATTATATTCGAGACAGAACAGAGCCGCATAAATTTCAAGCTGTTCCATATGAGCCGGTGTAGTGCCGGTCTTAAGATCGTGTATCCTAAGAAAATTCTTACGGAACGATATTGCATCAGCTGTGCCGAAACATCTGCTTGAATAATAGAGTGGCTGTTCGGGTGTCATCTTATATCCGATTGCATCATTAACGAACAACGACATAGTCGTATGGTTCCCTGCAAGTTTCTGTCCGAATTTTATCGCCTGCGCCGCAAATGCGTGAAGTTCAGTGCCACGCTGTGCCGCATTGAAATTAGAGAATGCTTCGAGAAGCCTTCCCTCGTCATAGTTTATCCAAGTATACTTGGAAGGTGATAAGAAGGAATGTTTACCCTCAAGATCTGAATGCTTGTTCCATATCATTGAGAACTTCCTCCTTATTTTCAGGATAGATAAATCTGCTGAATGACATTTCAGCAAGCTTATGCACGTAATAGTCCTGATTTGGTCTGTGTGTTGCGTTAGCCGATTTCTTACATTCAAGCATACCCCATTTTGATCCATTAAGAATCAATAAGTCCGGTATTCCCTGAATATAGTTCGGGTCCGTCTTCATAACAATGCTGTCCGGCAATCTCTCTTTGATCTCTTTTATTAAAGATCGCTGAAAATTGCGCTCAAGTGCTTCTCCTTTCACAAATGATCATCCTTTCAAAAATTTTGACAAAAGAATAAAGAGTTTGCTTCGATTTCTCGAGCGCCCTCTTTTCCTTCTTCTCTCATTAAAGGGAATGTTTTTTACGCGAGGTCATTCAAGACACAAAAATGAAGAGTCCGTGTAAATTTCACGAACCCCTCATGGGTTATTTATTTGTCGTATGGGTCGTAGTAATCGGGCGGGGCATTTCTAGACTTCACCCATATCTTTCGATCTTTTGCACACGGGTCCTCCCATGGTCTATAAACAACTGTCTCTTCTTTATAATCATCATAAATAGCAATCATGAATTGTATAATTCTTTTCAGACTTTTTGTTATTTCATTGAGAGCTGATATTGCGCCAGTTATAGCACAGATTATAATTAAAAGTATAAGCACAAGTGCCACTTCCATAATATTACCTCCTTATTGCTTATCGAAGAATCCGTTATCTTTCTCGTCAAGGTCAAATGCCTTCTCGAAATAGTCCATTTGATTATCAAAGTGCTCCTTGTCGATTCTGTCCTCAGCAATCCCAGCCACTATCCATAAAGCAATAGACACAATGATAAGTGCGATTATAATGCCAATAAGCATCTCTATCATAATTACTCTCCTTTCAAAGCATAATATTGGTTACTGGCCATTTGGCCAAATATTTTCCTTATTTATTATATAGTTATTTTTTCTATATATTAATAAAGAAAAAAAGTGGGTTTTTGGCCAGTAAACTGGAAATTCATCGAAAAACACTCAAAAAAGCCCGAAAATAGGCCATTTTTGCCCATTTTTAGGCCTTTTTGAGTCATTTTTAACAAATTTTACTGGCCAAATCCTAAAAAATATTTGGCCACAACTTGGCCATTTGGCCAGAAATTTGGCCATTTTTCAGATTTTTTCGTGAAAAACCTTATCACTGGCCAAAAATATTTGTCCACTGGCCAGATTTGGCCACGGATTTGGCCAGTAAATTTAACCGAAATTCACTGGTTTTTATAGAAAAATGATACCATAAGTAGTTCTTAGTAACATCCAAAAAGTCCCAAAATCCCATTAATAAGACCCTCCATTGTACTCAGAAGACCAATTAACAGCCTTCTTTCTATATTCTGCATCCTTGATTTCGGTCTCTTCAGCCGATAATTCAAGCCTTTTTTCGCAGTTTTCACCAGGCTTACATCCCCTAGGTTCACCCTCTACAAGGATATAATGGCAGCAATAATACCCACTGACATTTCTTGTAGTAGACTTCCAGTAGTAGCATCCCTTACAGAATTTTGCGCCAGGATTTAAATCCATTAGTATTCCTCCTTATCGTCATGATCACAGAGATCTTTACCTTTTATATATTTATCAGTAACTTCATCAGGATCTATGCCAGGAAAGAATTTCTTAAGAACCTCACAAGCCTCATTAGCTATAACAAGATTTGTCAGCTTCCTACGCATGAGCTTTACCTCGTTAAGGTCCTTCAACATCTCAAGATACTCTTCCTGGAGTTCTGGAGGAAGATCCTCAATTACCATATCATCGAAAACCGAGATATATTCGCGTCCAGCAAGTAATAGTTCGTCACATCTTTTTATACGATCCTTGAGATATTCCATAGATTCCTCATAGTTCATAGGCTTGTTGTTCATAACTAATTCCTCCTTATTCTGATGGTAGATTGGGATCAAGTAGACTGTCAAGAATAGCTTCAACCTCCGTGAAGGTCTTATCTGGATACGCATTCATCTCGCATAATATATGAACGAACTTATAGGCGAGTTCTTCATCCTCAGACTTAAATATAGCATCCACAGTGGCCTCAGAGTCGTAAGTCTCATCATAAGGAGGAAGCGGGCTATAAATACCTCTTATGCACCTGATATAGCCCTGCCAATTAGATCCAACAAACTCCCTTACAAAATCCATAATCTCCACAGTAGAGTTATCATCATCGCAAAGGACTCTAATCCCTACTCGGTACTCGCCGTTCTGCTGTTTGAGATTATCGAAATAGCTATCGATTTTAAAATGAGACCAACTGTTAAGTATGTCCATTATTTATGCCTCCTATTTAGACAGTCTACCATATCATTTGCCAAAGCCTGTAATCCATCATTCTTAGAAAGAGCCCCTTCAATATTATAGACCCCAGCTGCATTAACAGAACCTGACTTTATAGTTATCACATCCATATTAGAGCTCACGCCAAGGATTTCACAAATTACATCCCAGAGTTTCCTACGGTTATTGTTGGATATAACTGTAAGTCCTTCGCAGCTAAGTCTATGAAGTTCAATATACTCCTTGTTAGTATCAGTAGCAACAACCTGCTTCTTAGTATCAATCATAATAATTTCTCCTTTTCATAAAATAAAAGAAAGAGTCCTAGATTTCTCTAGAACCCCTCCTTTTTAAGACCTCTTCCAGGATAACATATCCCAAAGACCCGCAAGCGTCAGCAATGACCCAACCAGTATGCCCAAGCTGAATATAAACCAGCGCCCAACGCTTATTATAGCGTAAGCACTCATTAATGTTACAACTAAGCCCTCCAGTGTAATCATAACTGTTTCTCTGTGTTCCTTTTTCATAATGATTCCTCCTAATAAAGTTCTTTCATTAGAGGAATTGTAAGATTTGCGAACTACTTTTCGTAGTCCAGCTGAGCCTGTAGATGGTCAACGAGCTTTTCTTTTTCTCTGAGTCGTGCGTTTTCTTCCTGAAGCTTAATAATCTGTGATCTAAGTGATGCAATGGTGGAGTCCCTCAATGCTATAGCATTTTGATATCCACGAATCTCATCGTCCATGAAGTTAACTCCAGATCTTGAAGGTACACCGTCAGTCATTTGTTTTCACCTCCTGTAGTTTATGTATTTATCATACAAATCAAAGATCTCATGAACAACATGTCTACGAAGATACTCATATGTACCGAGACCGCTATCTTCAATATTGATCCTCTTATACCGGAATTTGCGCTCAGGGAATGGAATGCAAGATAACTTAATATTTACATTCCACTCAGCCCAAGTTTTATCATATGAGTAAGAAACATTTGCACCGGTAGCCATGCAAGCGTCAAGGATAGACGTAGGCTCGGATTTGCCATTATTAAGATTCACCATAGACTTCATTAAGCCTCTTTTTGCAGAGTCTTATATTCTCCTTAATAAGAGCTGCACGATCGTCCCTAAGTTTGTTAATCATCTCCCTGAATTTTTCAGCATCATCCTGTATCGCCGTATCTTTTCCTCGGATAGTCTCTCGAAGCATCCTAACAGTATCCTTGAGCTTCTCATTATCAACGTTCATTTCCATAAGGAGATGCTGATACATATCAACATCTTCGGCAAGAGATTCATTTTTCTTTGCGAGTTTTCTCAGATCTTCGTTACACTTACTTATAGTGTCCTTAAGTGCTTCGTTCTCTGACGTTTCATGAGAGAGCTCCTCGGAAAGTTTACGACACTCCATATTCTTAATGCTATATGCCGCTATCCATGAGGACAGTTCTTCCCTGACATTCTTTTCGTTTTCCATAGTAGTTTCCTCCTTATTAAATATGTTACTGTTATCGTTATAGAAGGTTCGTATAGCATCCTCTATAACCTGAGCGTTAGTCACGACACGGTTTGATCGAGTGACTATATAGTTGTATGTAGTATTGCAGTCAAATAGATCTGACCATACAGTACAGTTTCTCCCACGTATTGTATAGGATATTGTATAATGCAACTTAAATCTCTGAATAATATCACGAATCTCCTGTGACAGAGAAGCAGTCTCGTCGTTATATATTGCAGTGAAGAGCTCATGTTCGTGGGTTTCAACAAACTTAGAGATCGACTGACGTATGAGTTCAGAGGCACCATACTTTTTGAGATCCTCATCAGTATATGAGTATCCCTCAATAGCATCGAATAACGTTGTGCGTACGGTAATACCGCAACCACCAGAATACGGAAATTTAGCAAACTTTACTCTCAACCGGTAGTTTCTCATCTGGCGCATAGCATACATATCAAGATTTAGCATGTTCATTACTTATTCCTCCTATTAGTCTTTCTGTTGTGGGCTTTAGATCTACGCTGTAGAGTGGGTATGCTCGTTAGAACGATACCATACCCGTAGTCCCTGTCGTTGCCAGTTCGGTAACAGCGTCCCATGTTGCTAATAGCAGCTGAGGTTGCTGCAGACATAGCTATCATAGCACTCGTAAGATTTCTAGTGCTCTTTGATTGATTAATCATTATTATTCTCCTTTCTAGGTAAGCAAATTATTTTTTCAAGAATTTTGCAAACATCCTCTCCAGTTAAGTCAGATATAACATCATCAGTTATTAGAGTATCATAACAAAGGTGCCATTCACCAGACTCATAGAGCCTAGTAACAGCGAGTTCCCATCTTTCTGGTTTTACAGAATATGGAGCTCTCATCATTACAACACTAGCACCGTATCCGTTTGGAAAGCAGTAATTATACTGACAACGTAAAGGTGTTTTCTTATCAGACGCATAGTCAATATTCGCCGGTAAACGATACTTCCTAAAAGTATCCTGATCGTTGATAATTATATTCATAGTTGGGATCTCCTTTCAAAATTGCTTATCAACGATACTTCTTATTATCGTCTTCGTCGTCCTTATCAGGATAGAGGTCATCGAAATAAATAAAGAGCACGCTGATAGAAATAAGAACCACAAGACAAGCAAACGCGATAGCTAAGGTCATTTTGATCACCTCACTTTATATCAGTTATCCTCCTTGTAGCAATCGCTCCAGTCGATTACAAGAATCCATTCATCGAGTTCTGTAGGGCTTGAAGCCATGGTAACATCATAACCGCGGTCTTCTAAGGTTTTTATTACTTTTTTAATATCCGATGACACACATTCTATAGGTAACTCATCTGAATATATCCGTATAGTAAAACGACCGTCCACAGCAGCGGTATATATTTTATTATATATCTCCTCCATCTGCTCTTTAAATACCCTATCTGAATGTTCAAGAGCTATTTTACAAGCTGCTTGAGCTGATATAGAATCAGGGCTAGCTTCAACGTCCAGGATTTTAGTTGCATAACATACACCCTCGACCTCATCAGTGTTCTTAGAATTTGCCATGGTAGACGCTACAGTAACATTTTTCTTACTCATATCATTTATCTCCTCTCTTGATATCTCAGCTGATCCAGACCCAATGATTATACCAAAGGCCATAACGATTGCAATGCTGGAATTTATGAACATAGTTAGTCCTCCTCAATTATATTTATGGGGTAACCGAGCTGCTCCTCAATTTCTATTATTGACACATCCTTAGCGATAATCTTCGTTGCGGTGAAAGCCCTAGCACATCTTCCGTCTGACCTTACAACCGGTGTGCCGTCAGTTTTATGAATTACGCCCAAACGGAGATACATATCATTTGGTGATACATAGTGCACATCGTCAAGAGAATAATAGAACAACTTATGCTCGAAAATAGGGAATTGGTCTCTCGGAATTGGAAGACTCATAGCCGGAATCTCCAGCCTTTTCTTCAACCCGGCATTAGTGTCAAATTCATATTCAGCACTCATAAGCCATTCATCGGATTCTGAATCTTTGTATACGTCACAACGAATGAGCTTTACATTAGTAGCGCCGTCGAGATCAAGTGCCTCAACAATAGGAGAATCATTTTTCATATATATCACCTTTCTTAAATGTCAAGAGTCCTAGATTTCTCTAAGACTCTTGAACTTAGTTTTTATTTTCTGAAGTTTCTTATGGTCTGTATGAACCAGACACCAAGAACAACACCAAGTAAACCTCCCTGTGCTATTACACTCGGTCCGCTCCTTTTTATAATGCCATTAATCATAATAGCAAATCCACTCGCGCACCCAAGTCCGCAAACTATAGATACTATAGCGTTGATCACATTAAATGTCCTTTTCTTCATAAGAATCATAACAATAACCTCCAATAAAATATTTGAGTTTCCTCATTAGAGGACTTGTATAATTTGCGATTTAATGCGTGCTCAGAATTCTGGAATATCAACCTTGACAAGGAATACACGGTTTCCTCTCTGCCGAACACGAATACCTCTGGTTCCGGTTCTCAAGAGTGTAGATCGTACACTGTATACAAGATCATACGCTGTGTCATACTCATCCTGCCAATCAAGTATCTCAACAATAGATGCCTTACGATGCTCGAATCTGTAGATGAATTTGATGATTTTTCCTGATTCCCCAGTGTTATGAACGACCTCAGGAATTTCCCTGACCGTCTTAAGCTTCATCTTTGTCCCTACTGCCATTTGGTATACCTCCTCTAAATAAATTTTCTGCTTCAAGCATTCTGGTGAATGCCCTATCCTGCTTCTCGTTAAGCTGGTTATATGGTGTTCCAACTGTTCCTGCCGAATCCTCGCTACCTGTACCGACAAAGTAAGCACCGTCAACTTTGGGAAACATAAATTCGAACATCATGTAATTTGCAGCATCGCATAGATATTCGGTATTCCCGGTCTTCTTGTATTTTTCGATACAGAGATCAGCGGTAGCAAGTGCGTCTACAAGACCTTCACCGAAGTTCTTCTTGGCTGGACCGTACTTGTAGTAGGACTGCTCAACACGGTTTTTTCTCAGTTCATCGAACTTGAGACTGTAATCATCTTTCCAAGTCATGCTTATCCTTCTTTCTTACCTGGTGTCTGAACTCGTTTCGCTTAAGTTTTACATCGATCGCCTTCTCGATATCAACATCGGATATATCAAAGATGATGGCTGTAAGCCACAGTGATATGTAGACATCAGCCATCTCCTCCAGCAGATTGTTCTTATCGCCGTCACCTGTGATGTGTTTTGAAAGAGCGCACTGGAGCTCAGCACACTCTTCCATAGTTTTCGTTGCGTGAGCACGCCAGGTCCTATCGCCAAGCATATGATCGAGAATCTCGTCTCGTTCGTCCTCAGTATACTTGAGGTCAGGATCCTTCATGCCCTTGAGAAATGCATTCATTTCCATCAGATATTCCTCCCATATTTATTAATATTTATTTTGAGCAGATACTCAGCTTTCGCGTTGATCTGTTCATTATCTTTAGGTAAGTTCTGACCTGTTGAATGGTCGAAATCTTTGAATTCTTCGTAATAAGGTACCTGCCTAGAAAGATCAGGATACATATTTTGAAGACACTCAAGATCTTCACCCCACTGAGACCAGGTCATGTCACTTACAATATTTGCGTTATAGTAATAGTAGATCATGGAATGCACCCAGATCTGCTGACGTCGCCTAAAGATTAATGCCTTGATTCTCTCTTCTTTTGAAGACTTAGGCATTATCTTCAAAAGTTTAGCCAGAGGTTCACCATACATTTCCATAAATCTCCTTTCACAAACGTCAAGAGTCCTAGATTTCTCTAAGACTCTCGGTCTGAGTTTTACTCAACATCCTCTGTGTATATTTCGTTATGGTTTTTCTTGTCCCATTTATGCTCGAACCACGCAACTTTTGCCCTCTCAACGCCGTACCATACTGCACAAGCTGCTAACGCAACTCCATAGCTTATAGCCGTCATTTTAAGACAACGTCTCATAGTAAGGGGTTCATCCATAAACTTTCTCATTTTTTCTTTCATAACAATAACCTCCAATAAAATAGTTTGAGTTCTACCTCATTAGAGGATTTGTAAATTTCGCGAATTTGAGAAGACTAAGAGGGATTTGAACCCTCGACCTCTCAAATCATTTTGAGTGCTCTAACCAACTGAGCCATGTAGTCTTCTCATTATACAGGCTGTATATTTCGCGAATCAATCATTTTTCATAAGAATACCAGCGAGAACTGCCAGTTTACTGAGACCGTAACCTTTGAGAGTAGCACGTACACGGCCGTCATCTCTGAGCTCTATTTCATAGGATACACCGTAGTCAAGTGCTCTTTTTGTGAACTCAGAGATATTCTTCTCAGCAACGTCACGGTCTACATTATAATAAACACTATGCATTAGTTCTCCTCCTTAACAGCGGCAGGTCTTCGTTCGAATGCTTCTTTTATGACGTTGAAATGATCTACCTTCTCCTCACAGATCTTGCAGAACTCTTGCCATTCAGAAAGCTTATGATTTTTTCGAGCTTTGTAAATATTACAAAGAACCTCATAGTTTAGTGTAATATTTCTTGTCTGGTTATAACTCGAAGGTAAGAGCTGAATAATCTGACGCCAATAGTACTTAGCAAGATCATCTTTCCCTTTTTTTCGAGCCTTAACGTACTGACAACGATAAGCGTTGAGGACATTACGGAAATTCTCAAAAGCCGTAACAGCGTCGTCCCTTATACGCTTTATCCCATCTACCTCCTCAGTTATAGTACCATATTTTTCGTACCTCAGATCTTCTATTGAGAAGTCTGACGCTTCAAACGGCCTATCACAGAGGTTGTGCATTGTAGACTCGGAGCATGATACCGTGCCTATCTTATAAGTATCAAACTCCTTCCACCAGTACAGCGGAGCAGTTATGTGCATATGTACCGGAAGTCCTCTAAGAAACTTTCTCTCGTCAGTACCGCACTTAATAAGGGTAGTCATAAGTCTTGAGTCACACTCTCCGAGATGGAAGCCAAATGAAACATTACCGTCTTCTATTGTAGCGATCTTGGAATCAGACTTATCCCAAGAGGCAAAGGCATTTCTCATACCCTCAATAGCGAAGAGCATCTCCCCATCGGTTGGTGTCAGAATCTTATCTATTTTGATCATTCAAATTCTCCTTTCGGTGTCTCCCTATCAAAGTTTATATTATCGTTTACCTCACAAATTATTTTGTAGAGCTCATCCACATCATAATTTGTATGGAAATATTTTTCTCGACGCCACCATGGTTTCTTGATGACATATTTTACAATTTGTACGCAAAGTACGGCCACAGGTGCAGACCAGTACCCATCAAACCAGCGAGCATTTACCCATTTACGGAACTGCCTGAATGTCATCTTTTGTTTCTTCATTTTGATCACTCTCCTCTCTCCATGATATTTTCATACCGTTAACAAAAGACGACCCGACCCCGTTATCAGGAAGAATCTCACACGTAAATCCTCTATGATGTAAGGTCTCCATAAGAATGTACCTCATCCATGATTTCATCTCCCTTCACAAACGCCAAGAGTCCTAGATTTCTCTAAGACCCTTGGGATATAGATTACCTAAAATACCCAATGACCATTGCTGAATAATATAACAGCTTTCCAAAAATCATTTTGATCATACAATAACCTCCTTTCATTATAGTCATTGATATTTATGCGAAAAAGTTTCGTCTATGACATAACTCTCAAATTTTTTGTAGAACCTACCTTCATTGAAATCCTTCTTTGTAGATAAAGTTCGTCCGATAGCTATATCAATAGAGCTAGTTGATCTGAAGTGATAATAGTAAAGGTCTTTAAATGGTGTGTTACGCCTATCAGTTCGACCAGCAGCTTGAGTAGTCATCTTATAGCTGTAGTTCTGTGAATAGAATACAATAGTATCAGTGGTTATACAGTTCCATCCCTCAGAACCAGCAGTATATTGGACAAGATATACCCACGAGTCTGAAGTTGGAACAGGTTGATGCTTGTGACCGTTCCACTCTGCTACAATTATATCATCCCCGTAGTAAAGATTACGAAGAATCTCTAGTTCATAGTCATAATTATAGAACACGATCATTCTCGGGTGAGATTCAAATAGCTCCAGGAGTTTAACAGAACGACTTTCGTCTTCGTTGGTTATTCTCCTTAAGACACTACAGAACTCACTTGCGTTAACGATTGGTTCTTGAGTATATGGATTAAAACGATGCTTAACAACGTCCTTGTATTTATTCACATCGTAATCAGTCATAATAGTTACATGGTGTGGTATTGTATTTCTTTTAAACCACATATTTACGAGTAGCTGATCTTTATACATCTCAAGCCTGTACTCATCAATATAATGGTCGATCTTTGGGAAATTCTTTACCTTCCAACTATAAACGACATGCTGATTTATGAAATCTGTCTTATTTTTGTAAAATCCGTTAGCAATAAACACAGCCATATAATCGGTCCATGTATCGCCAGGGGTCGCAGACAGAAGTATCCATTTGTTATGTCTTGCTATATTTATAAATGTCTGAGCCCATTTACCATATCCAACAACACGCTGCTCATCGAAGATAAAGAATGCATTTTGAACAAAAGTGTAACGATCTATATTATTCCAGGAATCAACTACTACCTTGTTTTTGTATCCGTTTATATCCTCGTGAGTACTGAGAAGCCATGTACCAAGCTCCTCTTCCCATTCTAGGGAATCCCTCTTCTTAGCCGTTGTTATGATATATAGGTCAGGCGGATTTTTCATTAGGGATATTTTATCGCTGGTATCGTATAAGTCTCCGCCATTTTGAGTATAGTAATATGCCAAAGCGGTTCTAGACTTTCCGCTCCCAACACCACCACATAAGATACAACCATTATGCATGTGAGATATTGCATCTAATTGGTAGTCATCCATGGGAATACTAGACATTTATTAACCTCCATTTTGAGCACGGAACGGTCTTAATAGACCGCCCGTAACTCAGAAGCGTTATCTTACGTATTTACCAGCGAAAGGATCAGACGTAAGATCCTGTACAACATACATTGTGTTTACATACAGAGTCTTACCCTTCTCCCAAGCTCGTACGTTAAGTACAGCATCAACGTTTGCAACACGGATGGTGTCAATGATACCGACTGTTTCAGGAGACATGAGTGCAGGAGGATTATCGCCAGAAACAAGGAATATACGAGGAGGATATTTACACTCGTAATTCGTATTGGCAGATACGAAGAATGTAGGAATAAATGTTGCGGGATCTTCCTCAGGTCTCGGATTGGTAGCCTTTACGTTAAAGCCGTCAGCTATCATTGCCTGAGCCATTTCAGGATTGGGAATAATGATGTTGCATCTTCTTCCAGGGCTGTGGAAGCGATCTCTCGCGGGGTCACCACTGAGGTTTGTCTCAAAGATAAAGTTCGTGTTCTCGAGTACAATTCTGTTTTCCATAATAAATTCTCCTTTAGATAGTTATAGGTTTATTTTGACCATGACTTAGAAAGGAACCTGTCCAGGAATACCAACCTCAGGGTCGTATTCAGAATCAGAACAGAACCATTCGGGGTCACAATACTCTTTGATTGAAGACCATGCATCATCAACCAGATGGTTGTAATATGTACGGTCTATTTTATCCTGTAAATTTCGCTGTCTAACTACCTCTGATTCTAACCATCGGTAGCCCTTTGTGCCGGTTATAGCACCGTATTTTCCGTTATTAAGGCATACAAGCTCTCCTGAGCCTGCTCCTGAGACAATAGGACAGAACTGACCAACCCGTCCTACAAATATATAGTTGTGGTTGTCTCCAGAACCGTCTCCAAAGTCCAGATATATGTCACCCTTCTGTACAGACTTGACCTCACAGAGATCGTCGAACGTAATCTCTTCTTTTGAGAATAAAGTCTTAAATACATAAGGGACCTGGAACTGAGTACCAGTAGCAGTCCAATGACCACCCTTCTTTTTATTATCACCAGGCGCATAACCATAGAGAGACATACACTTCTCTTCGGTTGCATACTTTGCTATGTATACAGCGTTGTTTACAAGGCACATTCTGTCGTAAGTAGCCTCATGCTCGAATGTATAACCGTAACACTCTCCATAGTCCATAACAAACCTAATGATCCCGGGATCAGCGTCCGCTATTTTGATCGAGTCTGTCTTTATATGAACTACAGTATATCCGCGTTCCTTGACCTCGTACATGAGATTAACCATGAACAGAGCACCACGCTTAGCGATGAGATTGTCAATGTTACGAGGATCTTTGAATGGGTTATCATGTGATGCACAAGTAAGACCGTAAACTGAATTGATTACAGTCTTAAGCGCATTAGCCAAATCCTTGGAAGTCATCTCGCCATCGATTACTTTTTGGACATAAGGCGTGAGTTTTCCACCAAGCATTCCATTGACGATATCCCAGGCTTCATGCTTAATAGACACACGACCCTCTACTATGTCGCGGAAGGCCCTTGTGAATCTTGGGCCGAATACACACTCAGCGATGGCAGAATGAGGATGCATAGAAGCAATATCCAGAAGAGCCACGTTACCATATGCCTCTGGTTGAGCATAAACATAACCACCCTCTCCAACAGCGACTCCTCGATAAGTAGATTTATCAATCTTAGCCATGGGATCGTAAGTATAGCCAGGGAAATAAGGTAATATTGACGGCACATTCTCAAATCCAGATCCAGGATATCCATAATGAGGAGCACTCATCATTTTTGGACATGCTTCTTTTAGGAATCTCTCGACCTCTGGATGAATCTCAGTGACAGGTTTTGACATATCTCTGTAACAGAACTCATTTTGAGGAGTCTTGTTACTGCCAAATATAAATCTGGTAGATAGCTTGTTCGTCGAATCATTTCTTGTACCGCCAGCTAAGTCAGCAAGTATGCACCTAGCTGTCCAGTCAGCTTCAAGATAATGAAATGCTGCCTTAGTTGCTCGAACATCGTTTTTACAATAGTCGATAACCTTAGGCCAATCTTCATCAGAGACCGGCTGATCCCACGGAAGTCCCATTTCCTGGTGATGTATGCCCATGTCGATTTCGAGTTTTTTCAAAGACTTCTTATTACCAGCGCTGGCGAAATCATATATATCGGTGTAGGACACGTTGTATGCTTCCATGAAACCATACCTTATTACGCCAGATTTATTGCTAATAATATTCTGTGACAGCTGGTATATCTGCTGATTATCGTATCCCATAGTACGTGCATATAGGATATGATTATCGTAATGCTTATTGTTAAAGCCGACCAGCTTATGTTTGAATAATTTCGAAATCATCAAGGCATCTGGATCTGTCATAGCAACGACCTCGTCACTATTTTCAGTCATGTAGCAAACCAGTAAATGATTTGGATAAACCTCGATATCAAAGAATACGAGTTCTCCATCGGCATCTCCGGTTTTATCTTCCTCTTCCTGCCAAGCCTCGTCCTCAGACTTAAATTTCATTCGGCTCACAAGTCTGAGACAATAGTCACTGTTGTGAGTGCTACCTGCCGCGAAAGACACAATAGCAGGTCGTAAGTCTGTTACATCATACAAGGCCTTAGCCGCATAAGCGTCACTAAGTATCTTATAGATGTAATCGATTGAGCTCTTGGTGTTGTTATGATACTCCTTATTGAGATTGCGAAGTATTAGGGTACGAATCGCTTTCTCATTGGTTATTATCTCATCATTCACCACTTTCTTAATATCTCCCTTCAACGGCAAACCACTACTTATACAATTGATAGGCAGTGAATTGCATTTAGTAAGCTTACGTCGCAGGGCCGATTTGCCAGTGAATACTTTTATTTCAACATGGTCTGAATAAACCCTGCTGAGTTGCTCCGGATCACCTCCTGTATAATAGTAATGTAAATGTATACCAGACCCTGATTTTGAGAGTTCAGCATATGTAGGAGGAAATTTTGCTGCCTCATGCAAATTAGCCTCCAAATTCTTCTCTCCATTTACACTGATATCAAAGTCGATCACAATATGATTGATCGGCATAGAAACATAATGTAAAAGGCTAGTGTCTAGCTCACTAAGAAGACTAGTAACTGAATCCCAAGGCTTTCTTGGATTCCCAGAATCGTTAGTATATTGTGCCAAATAGTCCTTACACTCATTGTTGAATGCTGAAACATCAGAATTCATAACTAACCAATCCGGAATAGATTCATTTTGATCAGAGACAGACTCCCTCACTACAGGTTCCAGATCGAATTTGCTAAGATCAAACCCTTTGTAATAGCTACGAACTCTACTACCATCGGGTAAAGAATATCTCTCGTAATATTCTTTGAAGTAGTTCTTCAACTCTTCTCTGAATACTCGCTGAGTTAATACGTGGATTACTTTAGCATACTCGACATACACCTTATATAACTCCCACGCATCTTTTAGAGTAACAGCATCAGCTTTCTTGAATTCCACATAGTTATCGGCTATATAATTGTAGAAATCATTAGATGCTCCCATCATACCTATTGGCATGTAGTCATCGTAGTAATGCGGATCCTGCTTATACACATCGAGGCAATATGACGCTATAGCACCAAGTTCAAAAGGAATCATTTTGATCGCTTGATCGTAGTCTCTTCGACTTAGAGTAACACCAGACGGAGTTACATCGATAAGACGTCTTATCAAACCTGATTTAGCGTCAGTTATGCGGACGGGTTTGTTAGTACCCATAAGTAACATACACTTGAAATCCATCGCATACGCTGATTTAAATTTCTCGTTAACCATCATGGTCTCATGAGATACCAAAGAATTGAGTCGAGTGTTATCTTCAATTCTAGATAGATCACCATCATGTTGGATAGCTACTAAAGGGTTGCTCTTAAACGGTTCAAGGGCAAATTGATTTGACGATGCACCCAAAGCCTGAGCATCGAAAGTCGAACAATAGCCTTGAAACAATTGTTCAATGACATGTAAGATTGTAGATTTACCTGTTCCCTGTGCACCATAGAGAACAAGAAACTTCTGTATCTTCTTACTATCACCTGAAACAATTGATCCAATTGCCCATTCTAACTTATGGCGCTCTTCCTCAGAATACAATGTGCCAATCAATGTATCCCATGCTGAAATATCGCCAGGCTCAAGTGGATATGGTAATCTTTTAGAAGCAAAGTCTTCTTTTCGTATAGGCGAATTGCTAAAGACTAAGGTCTCATCAAGAGGAACGTAAGAGTCTCGCATCTGACGCTGACAGTATCGGTGCCAGTCATCAATAACGCCAGACTCTGCATCCCTCATTTTGAGCATAATGACATGACCTTCCAGTGAATTCTTATGCTCCTGATAGTATTTTTCAACCTCGGAATCAATCAGATCAACCACGTCCATTTCGTCGGTAGACCATATTCCTCGATCTTCTAACCAGATAGCATAGAAGTCGCCACCTCGTATCATTAAGTCCTTACTATTTACAATCTGCAACCGCGGATAGATAGCGGTCACCCCACCTTTAAGAGGCTTTGACATTATCCTTACGAAATCCACGGTCGCACCTCCTTTACTTATTTACGATTTCAGTCATAAGCCACTTATTTGCCTGCGCCCATATTTCGAGATTCAGCATGTTCACAGGCTCAGACTTTATTGTAAAGAGACCACCCATGCCGTTAGGTGCATATCCTCTGCTCATAAAACGCTCAAGAACAGCATTCACATAAGGCGCGTCATAAGAATCGTCTGTGCAGTTGTTGAGACCGAGCGAACGGAGCATGTTGAAGAACCAGCAACTTGTACGATCACCCTCTTCACCATTATGCATTATCTCATTCTCGATTCTCGAAGCAAGAGCGACCATCACCTCAAGGACAGATGCAGGCTGTTCGCCGTTAACATCGGCACATACTGGATAAGGATTATTAGTATGCTTTGCATACCGTCCCCTAAGAGATACACCATCGGCTGCTCGATTCTCGTCAAGAGGAAACGCCGGAACCCATTTAAAAGGTGTATTCATAAGCTGTGTGAAAAGTTTCTTGTATACAGTACATTCAGCTGAACCATTTGTTGCTATATTTACAAGCCACATAAGGTATACAATATTAATGTTCATTTTGATCATATCATCCTTTCATAAGTTAGTCACCGACAACGTCATCGGCATATCCATGGAACTTGCGTTCTTTTTCCCAGGACATAGCAGAACGAGCAACCTCGATATCGACTCTGTATTTCTCATTACGAATCCAGAATATGTTATCTTCTGTGTCAGCAAACACACGGAGCCCATCGCCGATCCAATCCATGATATTCTCAACTGGTTCGTAGTTCTCGTTCACAAGAACGCCGTCAGTGTAGAACTCCCAATATATTGGATCAAAATCCTCGTTCTGTCCAAACTCGTCGGCATCGATTCGATACGGTTTTGGTGGATTAGGATTACTCATTGGTGCGAAATTAGA
>ERZ808274.460-NODE-460-length-20262-cov-5.316326_pt1 | contig 20262 bp, 16 predicted proteins | sample MGYA00521277_ERZ808274 | MGnify/ENA primary metagenome ERZ808274 (study PRJEB31516, sample SAMN03275597) | gut metagenome | biome: mammalia-associated habitat; material: feces | host: Papio cynocephalus | place: Kenya | collected 2012-07-28 ... | reverse complement strand
ATACAGATATTGGAAATCAAGGGGTTACATGATGTATAGCTGCAATGTGGGTTAATAGTGATTGTCCTCACAGGCTTTACCACATTAACCGTCACGTTGCTACCAGATCCTGAATATTTGTTCACCAGACTCGGAGTAGAGATCAACACATGATCCACCGCAAAAGCGTAAGACCCTACCGCCGTTTCCTTATTCATGGCAAACGAAACAGCCATCACATTACCCTCACCCTTAACAATCTCGTTGCCGCCAAGCGAATAACAGAAACAACGCACCTTTCCATTGCCCATATCACGTGTTGTCATCGTGTAATTTTCAGCACGCTGCGACCAAACTATCTTGTCGAGAAGTACAAAGCTTTTATAGTCATAGGTTAAGTCAAACTGCAACCCATTCACCACATCATTATTCGACAAGTTGATGTTAAGTTTCAGCGTGTCACCTGGCTCCACATCTGCACCACTAAGCGTGACATAGTTAGGCGAATACCTGTTGCCCGATACTTTGATATTATGCAGCCTCATGTCCGGGTCATTGGTATAGAGCTGCAACAATTCGTTGTAATCTCCTTCTTCAATACCATCCCATACCACATTCACATCTGTGCTGTTCCACGAATCAATCACTATCGGCAACTTTTTGTCCACCTTCAAGTGGACCGAACTGGTCACTATGCGCTCTATCCTCAGAGGGGCCGATCCATAGTTGTTAATGCGGAAAGAAGTATTGGCCTCCTGCGTAATAGGGGTACGTCCCATACTTATTGCATCTGCGGCCCTCATGCTTGGACTCTGGATATTCACATAACCTGAATATTTGTCCGACAACACATTGGTCTCCTGACCTTTGATGTTTGCCACCAGTACAGCTTTCTCTGCACCAAACGATGTGCCGTACCTACCATTCAGCTTGACTTTGAACGTAGCAATCTGCCCATCGTTTCCACTAAAGGGTGTATCGGTGAGTGAGAAAGCGAGAGCACGCAGACTTCTGCCTTCCAGGGAGACCGTGAGTTGATGGTCAGCTTTACGACCAGTAAGCACGAAACTGCCGTCCACATATTTCAACTGCTCTGGCAGGTTGAAGTTGAACTGAAAGCCCGTTATCGCATCCATATTGTTCATCTTCAACGACACCGTTACGGTATCGTCGGCAACACCCGAGACATTCTCTACATGCAACTCGTTAACAGCAAACGGAACAGCTTTTATCTTCACCGTGTTCAGCTTGTAGATGCTGTTGGTGATAAACTTTGCCTCCTCCGTTATAGCTCCACGCTCCACTGGGGCGTAGGCCAACGTAAAGTCCCTGCTACTGCCGGCGGCTATCTCTATAGGAAACTTTTCGTTACAAGAAAACTCCGCCGCACTAAACTCCACCCCTTCAATCATGAGTGGTGCATTGCCCACATTGCTCACCGTTACCATCTGCTGATAACTGCTCCGAATCGGCACTCTACCATAGTCCAGAAGCATCGAGCTGTATTCAGCTTTGGCGCATGATATCGTTGCGCTGCCGTCTGTAGCCGTAGCATTGGGCAGGACTAAGCCCTTGCTGTCGGTCAACACTACCTTGTCCGCACGCAGCACAATGTTCGATGGTTCTTTGCCCAACTTCAACTCCACCGTCGCAATACTTCCATCACCCGGAGCGATGTCGCCCATTGTCATGGAATAGACAAAGATGTTCAACTTGCCGTCTTTCACTCCTGCCGTCACGCGGTGTTCGCTTGTCCTGCCCGTTACCTTGGCTGAGTTTTCCACAAGTTCAAGACGAGCGTCAAAGGGGATGCTCACCTGCGCCGACGAAACGTTTTCCGTGTTCGCAAGCCCAATCTGCAACACCACCGTATCGCCCGGCTGGCCCTCCACTGTGCCGATGCTTACAATGTTGTCGGCAGCGGCACCCACCGCCACCGACCACATCATGATGCACACAAGCAACAAAGGCTTGATTATACATTTCATAATAGATAATAAAGCATCTCGTTACGAAAAGTCTTCTGTTATTTCACCACCTTCTTGCCATCGACAATGTACACTCCGGCTGGAAGTCTCTGCAGGTCACTACTGCTTCCGGACACCTTCACACCCGTCAGCGTGTAGATTCCCGATACGCTCATAGCGTCAGCACCCAGACGCGTGATGCTCGTAGTCTGCCCGGCCTTTGCCTCCACATTGTTACCCAAAGCGTCGCTCAGCCGTACATCCATCACCTTGGCGTTGCCGATGTTCAATATGGCGTGTTTGCCTGGAGCGAGTGTCTTTCCGCTCATGCTGTAGGCAAGATAAATGTAGTCGTTGTCGCTGAGCCAAGCCGATGTTTGCTCAAACTCCTTCATATCGTCGGTGGCAGTTATCACCGTCCCCTTCTCCGTGGCGAGCTGTATCTGAACGCCAGCAAGTGCAACAGGAGCGTCCACATACACAATGCCGTTTTCTACGGTATAGGTGGCCGTTGCCATGGCCAATGCATTGGCGTTGGCATCTGGATGGAGGATGGTGCGAATGATACCCACCACATCGAGGATGTCGATCTGGCTGTCCTTGTTTACATCGGCTGCCTCAAAGATAAATGGTTTCGGTGTCTGACCGGAAGCATAGTTCACGGTAGCAATCACGTCGGCAACGTCCACCTTGCCCGAGCCATTGGCATCGCCAAGCGTGGAGGTCTTGGGCGTCACGGCAACGATGTTTGATGGGTCGGTTTCTTTCAAGTCGGTGGTGATGACCTTATAAAGATAATAGTAGGTCGTATTGGGTACCACGTCATAGTCCACATATTCGAGGGTCTCGTTGTCGAGGAGTTGCTGGTTCACCTTCACCGTGTCACCATTTTCGGTGTAGCGATAGAGGTTGTAACCGAGGAAGTCATCGAAGTTGTTCTGCACGTCATTCCACGACAACGTCACCTTACCCAGTCCAGCCTCACCCATAAAGCCTGTGCTCAGCGAACCAGCCGCCTGCACATTCACGTTGAAGCGGGTGTTCTCTATAGGAATATCAAAGCCTTCGTTGTCCTTTGCACCATCCACATAGATGCGGTTGAGGCCATCGAAACCACTCTTTCCTGTGATAGTCAAGTATGCGGTATATATCAAGCTGTCTGCGCTCCATGCGCCTTCCTCTGCAATAGGGGTCTGCGTGTATGGGGGGCGAACGCCCATAGCCACCATTGGGGCGGCGTTGGTGCGCATCGGGCGGTTGAAGTACACCTCAAACTTATGCTTTCCTACGCCAAGCGGCGGCAGCATATCAAACTCATCCTGTGCATCGTAGCCGTCTACGACCACTTTCCATACCACTCCGTGTGCCTCGGCAACTGGACGGGTAAGCATGTTGGAAAGGTCATATTCGGTAGTACCATAACCATTGTTGACATCATAAATACTCTTTCTTACAATTGATTCTTTGGAAGAACCGAAATAGTTAGGCTTATGAGGAGTGAACACTTCGGGAGCTCCATTAATGGCAACTTTTACAGCATTCCAGATGTTAGACTTTCCAATTTGACTCAATTCACCAAAATATTCATCATCAAAGTAAGAAGTATTATTAATTAGATTTAGATTTAGATTTAGATAAGATGCATCCCAGCATATTTCACAAATCCTATTATCATAAACATTGCAACTCGTCCCTTTTCCATAAAAAAGAAAAATCACATTATACTTTAGGGCATCATTGCATACATCTCCATATATCCCATTTAGAAGAGAATTTTTCACCTCAGTGTATGCAAATCCATTTAAATTAATGTTTGCCTCACCTCCCCCGTTGCTTATTCCTTCAAGAACAATCAAACTATCAGGTTTACCCACTGCATGAATTGTGCCTTCATTGGTAAAGTACGTATCCTTAAACTCTAACTTCGTCCCCGGCTTGATGGTCAGCGTCACGCCCTTAGGAATAGCAAGATTCTTCGTCACGATATAATGCACATCAGGGTAAAGCGTCATATCTTCCTTTATCACGCCTCCGATCTCCACGCCATTCTCAACCGTAAGCAGCACATCCTGCGTGATCACTTCGTCCGAACCATCGCAAGAGCCCTTGATTACAAGCTTTATACGCCTGTTGTCCGCACATTTGTCGTTTATCTTTATCCTCAGCGGCTCAGCACTTTTTGCCTTGCCGTATGCACTCAATTCCGAACCGAAGTCAGCCTTGCCCTTAATCATCTTCACGATAGTAGGGTCTTCGTTCTCGCCAAGTGCAATGGAAAGTTTGATGTTCTTTGCCTTGCCCCAAGCGTTGCGCACCACGGGATAGATGTCAATCACCTCACCGGCATCGGGTTGGCCGTCGCCATCGTTTTTCGTTGCGCCCTCCACATGGGCACTGTCGTCCATTTCGTATGTGACGAACGACAGTTCCGGTTTGCGGTCCTCGTTCTTGATAGCGAATGCTTTGTAGATATCCAGTCCGCCAGTTGCCGTACGAGAGTGGATCAAGTCGCCATAGAGATACTCCTTGTTGGGATATTCTTTTGTCTGGATAAGCCGCGACAAGGCACCCGCCACCATCGGCGTGGCCATGGAAGTACCGTTGAGCGACTTGTAATTGCCGCCAGGATATGTGCTCTCTATCGTTGCGCCAGGGGCAAGCAACTCGTAATTATACAGCTTCTCCTCTCCCCATTCGGAATAAGCAGGACCGTTGTCGTCATAGTTGCTCCAGATCGTCACGTTGCCGTCGTTGCCCATCGCCTGCACGCCAAGCACGAAAGTGTAAGCTCCCGGATACATGGGCATGGGTGCCATTTGCCCTCTTTCAAAATGTTTATGGTTCAGGCACATCCCGTCGTTGCCCGCAGCAGCCACGAGCACCGCCTTTTGGTAAGCTCTTCCCAATGCCTGCTCCTCAGCTTTAGATTCGCCATAGCTGCCGAAGCTCATGCTGATGACATCGGCACCGTTAGCCACGGCATAATCGATACCTTTGATAATGGTAGCCACATCGCCCGTTCCGTCGCTCTGCATCACGGTGACAGGCATAATCAAGGCATCCGGGTTTGCCCCGACAATGCCGATGCCATTGCCGCCTACTGCCGCAGCTATACCGGCACAATGGGTGCCATGGCCATTCCAGTCGCCAATGCGGCCAGTCTGGTTTACAAAATCCCATCCATGGATGTCGTCCTTGAAGCCATTGTCGTCGTCGTCATAATCATCCACACCATCAGCCTCTTTCGTATTGGTCCAGATATTAGGTTTAAGGTCAGGGTGCTCAATGTCCACCCCAGTATCAAGAATTGCAATCACCGGCCGCTTTTGGGCGATAATCTTCTCCTTCCATAGCATGGGCATGCGGATGTCGCGCAACCCCCACTGCTCACTGTAAAGTGGGTCGTCGTAGGTGACCTCATCTGCCCCATCAGATACGTTTGCCCCCTCATCCATGGCAGGGTCAGTAGGAACTTGACCTTCTGTTGTAGCGCCAAGGGCGTACACGATGCGGTTGGGCTCGGCATATTCCACATCAGCCAGTTGGGAGATCTTGGCCACCGCCTCCTCCACGTTGCGCACCTTCGCCTTGTCGTAACGCAGTAGATAGATGCGACTCATCGCTGGCGCATCCACCATCTTGCCGTTGAAAGCCCGCGCCTGGCGCTTCAACTGCTGGCTGCCAGAGAGGGGCATCAGCTCCTCCACCGTAGTCACGCCGAGTTCGTGCAACACTGCGTCCAATGCGCTCACGCCCGCCGACTTGAATGGCGTGCGCTGAGGGGCATGAATGCGGACGGCACTCTGCTCCTTAAACTTTACGATAACCTCTCCTTCCCTACAGTGGTAGGCAGAGAAACGGGTGTCCACTTTTACCACTTCGTCCTCGTTGTTACGGTCTTGCGCCATTGACGGCACAGTAAGCGTCGCTGTCAACGCAAGGGTTAAAAATCAATGTAGATTCATAATATTTGAATTAAGTTAAAACTTTTGTGTAAGTTTGATGAAAACTCGGTGGCTGATATTTTTAGTGATTTGTGAAAATCCTTGCAACCTGGAAGTGCAACACTTCAAAAGTTCATAGATAATCATCGCTATGGTAGCCAATTGCAAAATTACGAAAAAGTTTCCTTACTTCGGACAATTTTCATAAAGTTTTTCTCCACAAGGGGAAAAAACACCATAAATCATGCCATTTCCCCCCAATAACGCATGCGATTTAGGCACGATAAACGCTGAACTGCACAATCTGACCTCGTAAAAAATATGTACAGCATACCTGTGTGTTGGCGGAATGGTGCCAGATAATCGTGAAACTGATTTGTCATACGGCCCATATTGGCGCATAATACCGATGCTTTCGCCTCGCAATAGAGCCTGAAAGGCAGCCTCATATCGGCTAAATCATAAGAAGTTGTATATCAATACGTTGCATTTACCACCCCATCAAATATCAGCGACATCCACTGCCTTTTTTACCTTTCATATAGACAAGGCAGACTTTCTGAGATAGTTAAAAACCCAACATTTCCATTTCCCGGCAGGCTCTTTCCATTCGTTAATGACGCTCAAGTGGGATAGAAACAAAAAAGGCTGCCGAAGCAGCCTAAAATTCTCTTTACTTTCCCGAATAATACATTAAGGAAGGCTAATAGCCTCACTCGGGCAGACACTTGCACAAGTGCCACACTCTGTACACATATCCGGGTTAATGGAGTATTTCTCGTCTCCAGAAGAAATTGCACCCACCGGGCACTCATCTATACATGTGCCGCATGCCACACAGTCATCACCAATTACGTAAGCCATGATTCTTAATACTTTAAATTTAATGTTTTTGTAATTTTTCGTTGAGTCGGCCACCCAATTCTAAGATAGAATAGGCTACCTACTTTTGCATTGCAAAGGTAAGCATTAAATTTTATATACCCACAAATGAGGAGGAGAAAAATTGATATTTAGACGATATTAAAATTATTTGCCATACGACAAGCTGCACAATAAGCAGCCTTCAGCTTCGTTATATTGTTGTGAGATTACTGGTAATGATATTGACGCTGTGTTGCCTTGGAGGAAATTGCCTTCAAAGCAGAGCACAGCAACGGACGGTGTCGAATCGCCCCTATACAGACTTGCGCACGTTTCACTTCGGCGTGCTTGTGGGAACTCACCTGCAAGACCTGGAATTGTTAAACAGTGGACCAACGACTATTGACGTGGAGGACGGAAGAGGCCCGGTGCAACGTACAGTTTCCGTAGACCAAGACCGATGGGATGCAGGATTCACGGTGGGAGTGTTGGGCGAACTGCGGTTGAACCAAACTTTCCAGTTGCGGATTGCACCTGCTATGTATTTTGGCACGCGTCACTTGACCTTCCGAAATATAACTGATGTCAACGCAGAAGGAGCACCCACCATAGAAACGCAAGACTTGAAGACGGCCTACGTGGCGTGCGCATTCGACTTGATAGCCGCTGGCCCACGCTTCAACAATCATCGGCCATACGTTGTGGCAGGCGTGAATCCAATGATTAACTTGTCGGGAAAAGACAACGATTATATCAAATTGAAGCGGTCAGACCTATTCTTGGAATTAGGAGTGGGATGCGATTTTTATCTGCCCTTCTTCAAATTGCGTCCCGAGCTGAAATTCATGTACAGCCTTGGCGACTGCCTCGACAAGAATCACGCTGACCAAGTGCGCGACAAGAACATGCTTATTTACACAAAGTCCGTCTCCGAGGCTCATTCCAAGATGATTGCCCTTACGTTCTATTTTGAATAAGAATGGGTGAAAAGGGGTCGAAAGTAAAGCTGACGAGTGGCTCAATGCGCGTTCAACGGCTGTGTCAGTAAAATCGGATGTCGGTCACAATTTGTGTACCCCCAGCCTTTTTGTTGAGTTTCAACACCAAATTCTTGCGCTCCATGCCCAACTCTGCACGCAGGGCTGGGCTGGACAACTGTACAAAGAGCACTTGATTGCGAATGAATTTGTTGGTGGTGTGGCGCGCAATGACCTTCCCCACCACTTCGTCCCACGCATCCAGCAGACGCCGCTGCATCAAAGGGGTCTCCAAGCCATTCCTGCGGAGCAAAAGGTTAACCAAGTTATCCAGCTTTTCAACTTTTCTTCTAAACATAGTCGCTCTATTTTTCGTTAATTACCCCCGCTTTGACCGTAAACAGTCTATGGTCACAGTGGGTCGTGGACAGTATCTTGTCGAGATGGTCGCGGTTGGTATCCGTTATAAATATTTGTCCATAGGCATCTCCGGAGACCAACTTGATAATTTGTTCCACACGCTGAGCATCGAGCTTGTCGAAGATATCGTCCAGCAAGAGCAAGGGGACACGTCGGGCACCTACCGTTTTTAGAAAAGCAAACTGCGCCAGACGCAAAGCGAGGAAAAAGGTCTTGTTCTGTCCCTGGCTACCTTCGCGGCGCAAGGGGTAGCCTTCTATCAGCATCTCGACATCGTCCCGATGGACGCCATGAAGAGAATAGCCCACGGCACGGTCCTTGTTGCGCCCTTGGCGAATCACCGCCAAAAGAGGCCCACGCTGGCAATGGGACACATATTGCAAAGACACCTCTTCCTTGCCTTGAGCGATGAAATGGTAGGTTTGCTGAAAGATGGGAATGAGTCGCTCGACGAAGGATGCCCGGACTCGGAAAATGGTCTCTCCGAGTTCCCCCATCTGCTGTTCAAGCAGGTCCAGCAAGCTGCCGTCGGGTTCCTCTTCAGCCCGAAGCAAGGCGTTGCGCTGCTGCAGGGCTTTGCCATACCGCTGGAGTGCCTCAACATAGTCGCGGTCATATTGCGAGATGACTACGTCCAAAAACTTTCTTCTCACCTCGCTGGGGCCATCTATCAGTTGAGAGTCAGCAGGAGAGATAAATACCAATGGTATCAGTCCCAAATGCTCGGACAACTTACGGTATTCCTTTTTATCTCGCTTAAAGTGTTTTTTTTGCCCTCGCTTCATCCCGCAATATACCTCAGTTTGATCGCCTTCATCGGTGAGGTAGCTACCTTGGACTACCATAAAATCTTGGTCATGCCGTATGAGCTGAGAGTCGATTGAATTAAATGCGCTCTTGCAAAAAGATAACATATAGACCGCGTCGAGGAAATTGGTCTTACCCACCCCATTGGATCCTATCAAACAATTCAGTTTGGGTGACAGAGCTACATCTGCTGAGGCAATGTTCTTATAATTGAGGATGGATATACTATTCAAAATCATATCAGTTCCCTTTGTTCAGCGTGTGCAAAGTTATGCGTTTTGAGTGGAAATACGAAAAAAAACACTTTCTAATTTTAGTATTCGGGATAAAAGCCGTAAATTTGCAACGCCTTAATAGTAGGCAGCTTAAAACGCAAATTAAATTTAGTAAAAGTATAAAAAATGAAAGAAAAGAAAGAAAAGCAGGTGACTTATGACGAGTCGCTTAGCACTTCTGAGACTTTCTTCTTGAAAAACAAGAAGGTCATCTTCGGCATTTTGGGAGCAGTTATCATCCTTATTGTTGGAGGCATTCTTTACCACAGCTATGTTTCACTGCCCCTTGAAGATGAGGCCAGCACGGAATTGGCCAAGAGCGAGCAGCTGATGATGCAGCAACAATACGACCAAGCCGTTAAAGGCTTCCAGCAAGTAGCTGCCAACTATGGAAGCACAAAAGCTGGCAACCTCGCCAATCTCTATACGGGTCTGTGCTATGCACATCTTCAAAAGCCAGACTGGAAAAAGGCCTTGGAGTATGTGGAGAAGTTTGACACGCGCGACGACAAGATTATCAGCCCGGAATCGCAAGTTGCTTTAGCCGACATCTATGTCAACAACAACCAGACAGACAAAGCCATCGAAACATTGAAGAATGCTGCGGATATGGCAGACCAACGCGCAGATGGCGGCGTCAATCTCTCGGTTGCCCCACTCGCCATGCTCAAAGCTGGACAGTTGTTGGAAAGTCAGCATAAAAAGGCTGACGCACTGGAGGTTTACAAGAGCATAAAGAAGAAGTATGTCGCCTCTCCGCTTTATCAAGAGATAGACAAATACATTGAAAGGGCCTCGCGCTAATGGCAACAGAACTTCATCACCTCTCAGATTACAACGAGCAGACGGTGCCAGATGCGAGTAACATGTGTTTCGGCATCGTCGTAGCAGAATGGAATTCTGAAATTACCAATGCATTGCTCGCGGGCTGTGTGGCTACATTGGAGAAACATGGCGCACTGCCAGAGAATATACATGTCAAGAGTGTACCAGGCAGCTTTGAGCTGATTTATGGCGCACATCAAATGTCACGCAATGATGGTTATGATGCCATCATTATTCTTGGAAGCGTCATCCGTGGCGATACTCCTCACTTCGACTATATTTGCGAGGGAGTAACCTATGGCATCGCCAGGCTGAATGCCACCAGTGACATTCCGGTGGTCTATGGCTTATTGACTACTAATGATTTGCAACAGGCTAAAGAAAGAAGTGGCGGCCGCTTAGGAAACAAGGGGGATGAGTGTGCCGTTGTAGCCATAAAAATGGCAAAATTCTAAAAGCCCTCATAGTGGTCTTTGGAATTTTGTTTTAGGAAGTGGACAAGCAAACTATTAAGTCAGTCGTATTCATCAGAAAAACTACCGAGTCTGATGTGATAAAGATAGTTTACTTGTCCACTCTCTATTTTCTGACACTATAATTTTCCTACGGGTAATCGCATATTTTTCACCAAAGCCCGTATCTTTTAATCAGCACTGTGATTTTCCCTTATCTTTACAGATAGACCATGCTGCTGATGCAAGAAGTCAACAATATGGAACAAAACAACGAGTTACAAACCGCCTGGGAATTTGTAGAACACACGGGAAAAAGCATCTTCCTCACTGGAAAAGCAGGAACGGGAAAGACTACTTTTCTCAAGACCGTACAGCAGAAGAGTGGTAAAAGGCTTATCGTGGTAGCTCCAACAGGAATAGCCGCCATCAATGCTGGGGGTGTCACCATTCATTCCTTCTTTCAGCTTCCCTTCTCTCCATTCGTTCCTAATGCCCAAATCAAGAGGCGTTTTGACTTCAGCCTGGAGAAACGAAAAATTATCCGTACACTTGACTTACTCGTTATCGACGAAATCTCAATGGTGCGAGGGGACGTACTTGATGCCATAGACACCGTTTTGCGACGCTTCCGTGAACACGACAAGCCATTTGGCGGTATACAGCTGCTGCTTATAGGAGACTTACAACAACTCACACCCGTAGTAACCCCAGAGGATGATCGCATTTTGAGTCAATATTATGATGTGCCTTACTTCTTTGGTTCACACGCCTTACGCCAAATAAGCTATGTCACCATAGAGCTTTCCCATATCTATCGTCAACAGGATGCCTCTTTCATCAACATTCTCAACGCCGTGCGTACCAATCAAGCGACAAAAGAAGACCTACAAAAACTCAACGAACGATACCATCCTAACTTCCAACCTCCAGCCGAATCGGACTACATTCGCCTGACCACACACAATCGTATGGCAGACCATTACAACCAGTCGCAACTTCATCTTCTGCACGGCACATCATTCAACTATCAGGCACAGATTGACGGTGAATTTCCTGTTGGCAACTTTCCTACGGACAAAGAACTGGTCTTGAAAGAAGGCGCGCAGGTAATGTTTGTCAAAAACGATGTGGACGGGAAATATTACAACGGGCGCATTGGACACGTCACTTATCTTGACGCCAACTCCATCCAAGTGCTCTGCACAGGAGATGCGCAGCCCATAGATGTGGATCGCGAAACCTGGGAGAACACCCGCTACTCCATCAACAACGAGTCACGAGAGATAGAGACAGAAATACTCGGCACCTTTTCACAGTATCCCTTGCGGCTCGCTTGGGCTATAACAATACACAAGAGCCAGGGGTTAACCTTTGAACATGCTATCATTGACGCTGAAAAGTCGTTTGCTCCAGGGCAAGTGTATGTTGCATTAAGTCGTTGTAAAACCCTTCAGGGACTGACATTGGCGACCCCAATTACTCAACATGCCATCACCAACGATGCCCGTGTGACATCCTATATCGCCACCCAAGAGAAGAATACAGAGGAGAACATCAAGGCATTACCTACGCTTCGTCAAGAATATGAGCGGCAACTACTCATTGAATTGTTCTCGTTTCGACAGATTTCACAACTCAAGGAGCATTTACACCACATCATAGGAGAGCATTTCTATGCACAAGAAACACTGCGTCAGATATATGAGAAGATCAGTATGCCATTGAAAAATATGGTGGCAGTTGCAGAAAAGTGGTCACGAATAATTCTCTCCATGCCTTACGAACAACTCCATTCCCCTGCTTTCTTAGAACGGGTACAACGTAGTGCAGACTATTTCAAAAGAAACTGTCGGACATTTTCGACGTGGCCATCTTACAAACACGTCGCATCAAAACGGGAAGCAAGGTTGCCCTCCTGCGACTCAATACTGCAACGAGTGAGTTAGCAGAGTCTGTGGAAGCCAAAGAACGGCTGCTTGCCCATGTTGCCGCGCATGGGTTTACAGTTGGAGATTATCTCCACGCCAAGCAAATAGCCCTGCTTGACGTCATTCAGCAATCAGCTTCCCCCACCCATGCTAAAACAAAACGAACGGCCAAAAAGGCAAAAGAGCAAAAGAAAGTGCCCACCAGAGAGATTACTTACGACTTCTTCTCCAAAGGGTTGAGCATCACAGACATCGCTAAGTTGCGCAACCTTGCCCCTTCCACCATCTTCAATCATCTTCTCTATTACATTGAGGAAGGGAAGCTCAAGGCCAGCGATCTTGTCAGCAAAGAAAAACGCGACATCATTGAGCATGCCATCGCTCAAGTGGGAACGACTGGCGGTCTGACTCCCATCAAGAACCTGTGTGACGAATCAATTACCTTTGACGACATTCGCGCAGTGATGAAAGAATATATGCGCAACGAAAACAAAGCAACCAACAATCTGCATTCTGGAAATGCAAGCAGCTAAAGAAGATACTGCATCCACAATGCGTCCTGATATTTTCCGCCCACATAAAGCCATTCCTTGAGGCGGGCAGTGGCAGAGAAACCCATCCTCGTGAACAAAGCAATGGACTTAACGTTCTCCACGCCCACACAAACATATACTTGATGGAGGTGCAGCGTGTGACGAGCCGCATGAATCAGACGCTTGACTATGGCTGTGCCATACCCCATACGGCGGAACTCGGAAAGAACGACTAACCCTATCTCCGCACGTTGATGACGCGGATCAAAATTAACCAAGTCTGCAACGCCAATCACTTTCCCCGCATCATTCTCCACTATAAGCCGCACCTGCCCATCGGCATAAATGTCGTTCCGTGCCGACAGGATGTAGTTACGGAGCAAATGACGACTGTATGGCACATTGGTCAAGCCACAATCCCAAAGTGTCCTGTCGTTTTCTACACGATAGAGAAAGTCCAAATCTTCAGGTTCCAAGGCACGAAGACACACCTCAGGAAGATGGTCATGCTGGGAATCAGATGATTTCATTGCCCGTAATAATCATTTTGTTTGACGGATTGTATGTCCCAATAAGGACATTCTCACGTGGATCGTGTCCAAAAATATCAAAGATCTGGTCAAAACTGTAGGCAGTAATATCATAGACAACGACGATTGGCGTATCTGAAGGAATGCAAGGCACGAGGGTCAGGTGGCCATCAGGGACAGAATACTGGTCAGCTACATAAAACTCACCCGCCAAGGCCTTCTTCTCAGCAATATGGCGGCAAGCATCTACCGATTCTTTTTTGCCCACAAATATATAGGTTGGGAAAACCTGACGAGTTCTGGTAAGCAGCCCCATTTCCTTGACCGCTCGCCACCACAACACCTGCATGAGTGTCAAGGCAGCTTTTCCTATGACCGCCGCCTTAATTGGCAGGCTAAGGAAAAGACTTAAATGGCCATAGTGCTTACGGAAAAAAATGAGCATGGCCTCGTAGAAAACGTGTACATACCGATAGGAAGCACGTTGCGTACTCTCGCCTTTGTAATGCAAAATCCGGCAAGGGAGATACCAGTTCTCATAACCTCCTTTGAGAATACGATAGCTGAGGTCGATGTCCTCGCCATACATGAAAAAGTCTTCGTCAAGCAGTCCCACCTCATCGAGTGCCTTCCTGCGTACAAAACAGTATGCACCACTGATAACTTCTATCTTATTGGGCTCTCCCCAAGGAAGATAGCTCATGTAGTATTTGCCCAACCGACGGTTGTTCGGGAAGCGTTCGCACAGTCCTACAATTTTGTAGAACGACGTCAACGGCGAAGGCAGTCCGCGTCGCGACTCCTTGGCATCGCTACCATCTGCTCGAAGCATCCTCACTCCTATCGCCCCGGCCTTCGGGTGAGCATTCATAAAGGATATGGACTGACGGATAGCGTCTTCACCTACGATTGTATCTGGGTTCAATAACAGTACATATTCCGAATGGCTCGAACGTATGGCAAGGTTATTAGCGCACGCAAAGCCGAGGTTATGGCGACTGGCGATAAACTTTACCTCTGGAAAGCGGGGGGTAAGATACCCTATGGAATCGTCCTTGGAGTCATTATCCACCACATAGACTTCCGCATCAATACCCTCGAGGGCACGGCGCAAGCTGATAAGGCACTGTTCGAGATAGTACTTGACATTATAACTGACGATTACAACAGTGAGCTGACGAGCCATCTTTCTTTCCTATGGTTCTTATATATTTTGTTTTTCCTCCTTTGATGAAACGGTTATGCCATGGCAATCGTGCTCGCAACGTCGCTTCGTGGGAAAGACAAAAGTGAGTGTGAGGAGGTAAATCACCGCCATATAGAAAAATCCCACCACTGAGCCAAAAAGATAATAGAGCAGAGAATCAGCAATCATCGGCACACAGAGCATCAACATCCGCACACTTCCCCAAAGCAACAGTGCACCATCGCGTCCCTCGATTAAGTTCTGTTTCACCCGTCGGATACGGAAGAGATAGAGAGCAGCCGGGATGGTAACAAAGAGCAAAATCGTCATAACCGTCTGTGTCACAAACAATGCTAAGCCGTCAGTGGAGCACAACAGACCCTCTAAGACCAGTCCAGTCTCAAACAAAAGGACCAGCACCAGCAGAATTGCCAAGGATAGCAGACACTCCGCCAAAAGTATCTTTCTTGTTTTTTCCATTTTTTACTTTTATATAAGTGACAAGAACCTGCCAAAACGTAGACAATGTCTACCGTGTTCCTTCCTCAAAAGGTGTACGGCACAGAATACTGCGTCCCAATGTGACCTCATCCGTATATTCCAATTCGTCACCTATGGAGATGCCGCGGGCTATTATACTCGTCCGAACACCTGTTGGTTGCAATCGCCGAGAAATATAGTAGTTGGTAGTATCGCCCTCCATTGTACTTGCGAGCGCAAAAATTACTTCCTCAATGCCACCCGCCTCAACACGGCGAACAAGAGAGTCGATTTCCAAATCGCCTGGTCCTATACCATCCATGGGCGATATAACCCCACCCAAGACATGGTAGAGTCCATTGTACTGCTGTGTGTTCTCGATGGCCATCACATCTTGCACATTCTCTACAACACATACCATCGAGCTGTCGCGACGAGAGTCGGAGCAAATAGAACACACCTCTGTGTCGGAGATATTATGGCACACTTTACAATAATGCACCTCATGACGTAACCTATGAATGGCCTCGCTCAACGAGTCTGCACGCTCCACAGGTTGACGGAGCAGATAGAGCGACAGACGCAAAGCTGTCTTGCGGCCTATTCCCGGCAGCGCGGCAAACTCATCAACAGCCTTTTGAAGTAACAGAGATGGATATTGCTGATTCATTACTCCATAAACCTAAGGAGGCTCAAGTCTTTCACTTCGTCCTACCTTGACCCTATTTACACTCAGTCGTCAAACAAATAGATACCAATGCCGACTTTTATGCCGACGGAACTATAGTCGCTGTTGTTGAACGAATGGTCATAGTAGACAGCAGGTTCTATGGTCACACTGCGGTTAACATAAAAAGCATACCCCACTTCTGCCCCTGGCATCAAGTCATCGTAACTGTGGTCAGCGTGCAAGTACTTCAAATTAGCACCCAGATAAAGCCCATTCTGAACAATATAATAGCGTCCGCCGACTCCAGCAGTGAATGAGCTGGGCACACCCTCTGCTCCGTTGTGCTTCAAAGACGCTTGCGCCAGCACCATCCAGTTATCCTCCAGCAAATAGCCTGCCTTGGCCTCAACGCCTAAGCTGAATCCGTTTTTGCCGGTATAATTGAGGTCAACCCCCGTCAGGGAAGCGCCCAAATAGCCCTTGCCTTTCTGAAACTGGGCCTGAGTTGTCATGGCAATAGCGAGCATCAGCAGCAAGGTGGTGATTTTCTTCATATTATTTTAGTCTATTAAAGTTTACTATTTGCTTTTACATTTCTGCTCGACAAAGGTAAGGCGATAATTTCAAATAACCAAAAAGAATCATTAACTTTGTGCCAAAATTAGATCAATGATTCATCCGACAACACTTTTACGCCATACCGTCACCGCGCTATTTGTCTTTTTCCTTCCCTGCCTGCACGGTCATGCTCAGGAATTTTATCCCGCTTTTAACCTCGAGACGATGCCTAAGCGGGAAGTGCGGGCTGTATGGCTGACCACCCTGTCCAACTTTGATTGGCCTAAGACCTTAGCCACATCGCCTGAAAGCATCAAGCGTCAGAAACAAGAACTGACCCAAACGCTTGACCGTTACGCCCAAGCCAACATCAATACTGTCCTGTTTCAAGTTCGTGTGCGTGCCACCACCATCTATCCATCGGCGATAGAGCCATGGGACCGCTGCCTCACTGGACAAGAGGGGAAAAATCCAGGCTATGATCCGCTAACGTTTGCCATCGACGAGTGTCACAAGCGAGGCATGGAGCTGCACGCCTGGCTTGCCACGATTCCTTGCGGGCCATCGAACTCATTTGGATGCAGGAAGCTACGGAAGAAGGGATTACGTGTCAAGAAAATAGGGAGCAACGGATACCTTGACCCGGCTGACAAGCGTGTCGCCCCCTATTTGGCCGCTATATGCATCGAGCTGATGGATAAATACGACATTGACGGCATTCACCTTGACTACATCCGCTACCCTGATGGATGGCCTCGGCCATCAAAGAAAGGTGGAGACACGCCGGACAACAGACGGGCCAACATCAACCTCATTGTACGAACCATTCATGACGCAGTAGAAGCCCGGAAACCTTGGGTGAAGGTCAGCGCGTCGCCTTTGGGAAAATACAGTGACCTTACTTGCTACAGCAGCTATGGATACAACGCCCGTGACAAAGTATTTCAGGACGCACAGCTATGGCTTAGGGAAGGTTGGATGGAGCAACTCTACCCAATGCAGTACTACCAGGGCAACCACTACTACCCTTTCGTGCCCGATTGGGTGGAGAACCGTAGTGGACGAACTGTAGTAAGCGGTCTCGGAACTTGGTTCCTGGATTCGAGAGAGGGTCGATGGACACTTGCCGACATATCCAGACAGATGGAGGTGAGCAGACATGCGGGGATGGGGCACGCCCATTTCAGATCAAAATTCCTACTGGAAAACCACAAGGGCATCTACAACTTCGAGCAGCGGTTCAATGCCTTCCTTGCGCTCGTACCGGCTATGAAAGACAAACACGATCCCCATCTTGCGGCACCCACCCACCTGCAAGTGAGCGACTCGCTCTTCACTTGGCAAGGGGATGCCCCTTACTATAATATATATGTAAGCGACCACTGCCCCGTTGATACGCAAAACCCTGCCAACCTACTGCTTGCCCGCTACCCTCACAGGGTAGTTCCTACCTATCTTGCACCACGACTTTTCATCGCATCGCCACATATAGCCGTCACGGCGATGGACAGATATGGCAACGAGAGCAGTTCGCTGCAGAATGAAACAATGCGCCCAGCCACATCGAAGTACCATCTTCCTTGCAACGTCTATCTGCCCAACGATGGTAACGAGCTTGACATCTCCCAGGCCGTCAAGGCTTTGCAGCCAATGGATATGGACTATTGCGCCATCTTTTCACTGCAAGGACAATGCTTGAAAGACAACATTCGCCTGCTGCCTGACCATCGTGATGCCCAACGAATATACATCGGTGGAATGGAAGACGGAGTATACTGGATTTACGCTCACAACCGGCGAACCAAAAAACTGGTGCGTTTAGGCAGTTTTGAGGTGGACAGAAAAGCGGCCGGCTTCGTCCATTGAACGTTCCTCACACGCCGAACATGTCCATGTCAAGGATACATGGCAATCATCCCTTTGCGGCATCGTTAGCCGATGCAACAAAGGGATGACAGAGTTTTACAGTACTCCAGCTTTCTTCATTCGTTGTTCAAAGCCTTTTCCTTATTGGGCCACAAACTTCTTGCCGCCCTTGATGTAGATATGTCCGGGGACTGTAGTATTCACTCTCCTTCCATCCAGTCCATACACCGGCACGTCTTCATCGGGTGTCAAGGTTGTTACTCCCTCTACCGCTGCGGTCTCTGCGCCACCTTTCAGGAAGAAGAAGTCTTTCCAAACGGGGGCTGCCTTATATGCCTCAAGAGCTTCGGTGGGGACGACGACACGCAGATTTTTCTTTTGAAGTTCGCTGAAGCTGTCACCAATCATGGGCGGTGTGATGTCTTTAGCGTAAATCTTTTCAAATGACTTCCATTCGCTCCAATGGGTCATACTTGCCTCTTCGTATCCCTTGCCAAAGATAACCTCCTTGGTACCAAGCGCTGCCAGCGGTGCTAATGGCACATTTGACAACACTTCAAATACAAAGTCACCACAATTCCCAAATGCTCTATCCCCTATCACGTCACGGATTTACCCAATATCACAGAGGTGAGGCCGCTGCAACCATAGAATGCTTCCATGCCTATCTCCGTCACGGAGTTGGGAATCGTCAAAGAGGTGAGGCCACTGCAACCATAGAATGCTCCGCCGTGTATCCACGTCACGGAGTTACCTATCGTCAAAGAGGTGAGGCCGCTGCAATAAACGCATCTATTATTGGTTGATTATCAATATTATACGACCTAAACGGTAGAAAAGTGACAGCATGGGGTCTGTTTGTATACGAAAAGGGCTAACTTTAACGTATTTAACTTTTGATTACATCGAAAATTATAAAAATGGAATTGGATGGGGTGTTTCTACCGAACCCATAATTTGGCAAACAAAAGTTATCCAATGATATTTTAAAGGGTACCGGTTGAAACAACTCCATCAAAGGATGTGATTACAAATCATACCCTTATTCTATGAGAATCGAGAAAATGTAGCCCGCTATACTACATTTTCGTCGATTTTATACTTTTCAAACGTAGTTTTCTCATCATTTATGCCGTATTTTGAAAGAAAAGAGTTATTTTTGCGGTATAAAATATGATACTAATATCAAAAATAGTACTCTAATATGATATTTGAACGTAAGAAATACTTGGATGAACTTATCGCAGGACGTGGAAATGGACTTGTGAAGATTATAACAGGTGTCAGACGATGCGGAAAGTCTTTTCTGCTGTTTGATATCTGGCATAACTGGCTGTTGGAGCATGGGGTGACTGATAGTCACATAATAGAAATACAGCTTGATGACTTCCGAAACAGACGATTGAGAAAGCCTGATGCATTGCTCGACTATATAGACTCAAAGGTTGTGGATGATGGCAAACCTTATTATATAGTCTTGGACGAGGTGCAACTTGTAGAAGAATTTGTGGAGGTTATTCTTAGCTTGACACACATGAGGAATGTGGACGTGTATGTGTCAGGCTCAAACTCTCGTTTCCTGTCAAGTGATGTTGTGACTGAGTTCCGAGGCAGAGGTGACGAGATACGCATCTGGCCTCTCACCTTTGACGAATACTTTAATGGTATTGGTGGCGATATACGCAAAGCTTGGTTGGATTACTATACTTTTGGAGGACTGCCACAGGTGGCTTTACTTGAAACGGAAGGAAAGAAGACAGACTATTTGCGTGGTCTGTATGAAACTACCTATCTGCGTGACGTAATTGAGCGTAACCATCTGCGTAATCCTGAAGGAATGAAGGAATTGGTGCGTGTGCTTGCCTCGGGCATTGGTTCGTCAACCAATCCAACGAGAATAGCCAATACCTTTCAATCTGCACAAGGGGTAACCATAAAAAGAGACACTATAAAACAATACATTGACTATCTGAAAGACTCTTTCTTGATAGAAGAAGC
>ERZ808274.458-NODE-458-length-20356-cov-3.701788_pt1 | contig 20356 bp, 15 predicted proteins | sample MGYA00521277_ERZ808274 | MGnify/ENA primary metagenome ERZ808274 (study PRJEB31516, sample SAMN03275597) | gut metagenome | biome: mammalia-associated habitat; material: feces | host: Papio cynocephalus | place: Kenya | collected 2012-07-28 ... | reverse complement strand
TCTTTTTTGCATCTCTTAAAATAGAACCAAAGCCATTACCATAGAAGATGTTATCACCCAAAACCATGGCACAAGCGTCTTCTCCGATAAACTCTTTACCTATAATAAAAGCCTGAGCTAGTCCTTCTGGACTAGGCTGAACAGCATAACTGAGTTTAACCCCATAGTTTTTTCCATTACCTAACAATTCTTCAAAGCGTGGTGTATCTTGTGGCGTAGATATAATGAGAATATCCTTTATCCCAGCAAGCATAAGCGTTGACAAAGGATAGTAAATCATTGGTTTATCATAAACAGGTAATAACTGTTTTGATGTAACTCGTGTCAAAGGATAGAGCCTAGTTCCTGCTCCCCCTGCAAGAATAATTCCCTTCATTTACCCTCCGCAATTAGAAACTAATATTCTTAGGATTATTTCTTTTCAGTGTATTATCACACTTTTTTACATATATTTTTTCAAAACTAGAAAAAATAAATAGAAAAAAACTTTTTGGAAGAATCAAATATAATAACCTTTCAATTAAGAAGAAAGGACGGCGCGACGGTTTCTCTGGAATAAAATTTTCATACCAGGGTGAAAGTTTTAAGTAGAAATAAAAGTAATTTTTATGAGGATGAAGTGTTTTTTTATGCCATGGAGATTCACCTAGAAAACGCATAAAATGAAGAACAACGATATTATTGCGCGCTTTTTTCATTTCTTCTAAGGAATAATATGTAGATTTAGATAAAACTTTCCTTACTAGTCTATCACTGTAGATAGAATTAAAATATGTATAATCATATTCAAGTGGAAGTGTTCCGATTTCATGAAACAAAACACGATTTAAAAGTCCCTGATCTGCATCATAATATGAAGATCTTTGATTCAATGCATAATCGAATAACCTATTTATGCAATTATTTTTTTTCCATAATTTTACATTAAATAGCATTGTTCCACCACAATAATAGGGTTCATCAGTTTTAAATCCAAACGTGTTCTTAAAAAGACTAGCAATCGCATCAATGCACATATATATAGGCTTTTCTGAGTAATTTAATTCGAACAAGTTATCTAATTGACCTAAAATCAAAGTATCGCTATCAATATAAAAAATCCTTTCAACTTCTGGTGGCAACAGGTCTATTAAAAATAATTTCATATAAGTCGCATATGATCCTCTATATTTAGGGAATCCAACGCAAGAAAACTTATCCACTATTGGCTTAGCGGAGATAAAAAAGATATTTCTCTTATATTTTTTTATAATCTCTTCATATTGTTTTTTATACTTTTCACTTAAACCAGAATCGCAGAAAAAAACATTTATATTTTCAGCACTTTTATTATTTTCTAGAAGTGACACCAACGATACTCCTCCATATATGGCATAATTATCATCATGCTGATATAAAACATTTATTACACTCATTCTATTTACATCCCTTTCCTTTAATCATTAAACATAGATTGTATTTGACATTTTCACCGTCAATAATAGCGTAATCATTTGAGTAATCAAATAGAAAAGTATCAGGATCCCACTTTACCTCAGAAAAATCTTTGAAAAGAAAAATCTCAGAAGAATCTGTACCATTTTCAACCCTAAAATCGAAAAAATACTGTTCACCATTTTTTACATAAATTTCATTTTCAAAGACAAATTCTAATATTGCCTCGTTAAGACATAAAGGAAACAACTCTTCGTTTATATCAAACTGATCACTTAGTTTAAAAAATGAAGTTCCAATTTTTTCTTTTTGCATATCATACACATCCAGAACAATAGTTGATTCACTAGAAAAAACACCTTGAACACTAACAACCGTTTCAACTTTTTTTATTGCAAAACCTTCCAAAGTTGCAACCTGAGAAATATGTCGCTCACCTTCTGCTACGCTATTTACTGGTATTTGTTCTCTATAAAACTTTCCGGTTTTTTGATTTGTGTAATTATAACACATTCTTTTCCATAATAAGTCTGGGCTTTTCAAATAACTTGGGATACAAAGACATGCAGGAATGACAAATATAAGAATTACAATAGCTATTCTAAAAAAAATAAAAAAGTGAAACCCTGTCTCAAATGAGAAGGAAGGTTTTTCACATATGTTTTTTTGTGGATTTCTATAATAAAACGATACAAATTGAAACCCAACAAAAAAAGTATAAAAAAGATCTACAAAAGTTTTCTTCGACAAAAATCCAAAAAGGGAAGACATTGTAACATTTGAAGCATCTTTTTTCCCAAGAACTCCATTCAGTATTCCTTTTTTTAATAAAGATTCGTCAACACTTCCCTTAAAGAAATAAACTACAAACATTACAAACGATATAAAGGCAAGAAGCTCAAGCCATAAAAACCTATCAGAGTTATCACAATAAAAAAAAGAAAGAGTCCAAAAAATTGTACCAAACATAATCCATTGAGGGTAAAATGTCATCAGAGAAAAAAAACAAAAACAAGCACCACAACAATAAAATAAGCATTCTTTTATACAGTCATTGAAAGAAGTGGGATTTGAGAAAAAAGCTCCAACAACCATTATCATCAAGAAAAGAGGCAAAATTTTTATATGTAACATTGATTCTATATATAGTCCATGCGTAGCAAAATCAATTGCTGGAAAATTGAAAACATTTGCTACAAAATTTTCAAAATCACACGATATAGCAACCAAAAACTCAGCTACAAATATAGCGATGAAAAATAATGCATTTTGACATATACGAAAAACATTCTTCTCTCGAACAAACAAAATCACTAACCAAGGAATCAAAACAAAGTATTTGCATGTAAAAGCAATTCCAAAAAATAAATCAAATAATACCCAATCACGCCGTGTAATGTCTTCTTTAAAGGCAAATTGCAATCCTAAAAGCATAAAGAAAACAACGATTATATCATATTGACAAAAAATAAACTGTGAAAAAAAAGAAAAAGGAGAAGATAAAAATAGAAAACTACACAAAATAGCATTTTCATTTGAGAATGATAATCGATTAATACATAACTTATATATTAAAATACTTGATATAAAATAAAGTAGTATAGGAAAAATTTTGTAGTAGTAAACTACAAAAATAGAATTGCCCCCCCAAGCATTTGATAAAAGTCCATGCCCGAAAAATATTTCAATAATTTTACTAAATGCCACCAATGGAGCATTCCAAAATGCAAATAAAATATAGATAGTTGGCATATAATTCGCAGCATATCCATTATACCAATAAAAATTATTCGAATAAAACTTTAATGGGTTTGAAAAAAAGAAAAACGTTAAAGAATTATCTCCCGTTGTAATAATATCCTCATGAGAAAATAACAAAAAACATAAAAATGTACTAATAAAAAGAAAAAACCACTCCCATTTTTTTATCTCATACTTTCTTTTTGCAAGCATTCTTTCCCTCCCTACAAAGAATAACCAATTTTAATAAAACTTCAACAAAATAGGCACATATTAAACACATTGACGCTCCCCAAAGCCCCCAACTAGATACAAAGAGATTAGAAAAAGCAACCACAATAACAAGTGTAACAAATGTACAAACAAAACTCACTTTTGTTTTTCTAATGATTGTAAGCAATACCGTACATGTGCTAGCAGTTGCACTCAAAACTGTAGTTGCAATTGCATAATAAAATAAATCAAAATAGCTAAGAATTTCCTTCCCATACAAAAGGCCCAAAAAGAACTTTCCACACAACCAAGCACCAAAAGATAAAATTAAACCAAATATCAATGTAAAAGTAATAATTTCTAATACACATTGAAAAAAAGACCTAACATCATGTTCCAACCACATTACTGACAATTTTGGGATTATAGAAAATACAAGTGCAGGTACTATCGTGTTTATAAGAACTGTAGGAGAAAAGATACTACCATATATTCCAAGGAGCTCATCTCCAAGATATTTCTGTACGACCAAACGAGGTACAGAAACAACAACACTTGGTAACAATGTTGACATCATTATAGGAAAACACTCTTTCACCAAAATAGAAATTTTACTAAAATCCAAACAAAAAGATTCTCTATTTTTTTTCGTTGATGAATATAATGGTATGTCTACAAAAACAAAAGTAAAAAAGGAAGAAAAAGACATAAAAAACAAAGCTACCTGCAGTCTTCTAAAACAAAAAGATGAAATAAAAAATGAACAAATACAAAATATTCCTTTTAATGCCATAGAATAAAAGGAATACTCTAAGTGATTTTGTTTTTGGTATATTGCATAAAGTATATCACTAATCATTGTTGAAACCGAATACAATGAATAAAACAGAATAGAGGCACTTGTATTTATATCATATTGAAAAATAAATAAAAGCAATAAGCATAGCAAAAAACTTAATACAGAACTAAAAATGCGAAAAGAAATATATTGATTATATGAAAACACATTCACAGAATCTGAAAGCATATAGCTTCTGGACGAAAAGCTAGCTATGACCGACACTAAGTTTCCATAAGTCATGGCCAATGAGAAAACCCCTGCATTAGCAAAATCATAGAACCTTGCAATAAAAACAGATATTAACCATTGAGAAAAGAGTAAAAAAACACTTCCAATTATATTCAAAAAAACTTGAGTTCTATTTTTCATTTCTTACGATTTTAATTCATTTAATGTCATTATAAACTATGGAATCAACATAATGCGTCTTTTGTTTATATAAAAACAAATGTCCAATTCTTGTTTTATACATTTTCTCATTTAAACACTTTCCACTTAAAAAAACTTTTCTTTCACTCAACAAATCATAAAAAGTCTAAGAACACCATTAAAGAAACAAATTTTAGAAAAAAATACGAATAGAGAAAAACTCTTCTAACTTTATAAATAGGTTCATATAACTCTTTGTTCTACTTTTTATTATATTTCATTTTTATTTAATACTTCTTCGAAAGATTTCTTTGGGGAAAAACCTGTATCACTCTTCAGCTTACTTATATCAGCTTTTAAACACATAACTTGCTTATCTGAGTATTCTCTTTCACCAAACTGAAGCTCTATTTTTGGGTTCACTATATTACGCAGACATATTAAATACTCCTTAAGTGGTCTTGCATTACCACTTCCCAATGGATATACAGCTCCATTTTTACCATGCATCAACGCAAGCAAAAAAGCCATGGCAGCATCATCAGAATATAAATAATCCCATATTTGTTCGCATTTTGTTAAGATTGGTTTTTCTCCTTTTTTTAACATATCAATTGTATATGAGATAAGGGAATTTGGATTATCATGAGGACCATACACAGAAAGAATTCGCATCCAAATATGATCTATTCCAAGTTTATCACACTCTAGACGAGTCATTTCTCCCGCACATAATTTTGCCATTCCATATCCATTTTCAGGGAAGCATGGTGTTTCTGGTTTTAGAGGTGCATTAACTCTTCCATATTCAGCTTGAGAGCCTGCTCCAACAAAAACATTGCATTTCATAACACTTGCGGCATTTACTGCGTCTATCGCATATTGGATATTCGCAATTTGAGAAGGCATATCGTTTCTACCTTCCCCGAAAGTGTTTGACCATGCTAGATGAACAAAAGCATCAGCATCTGCTATCATTTTAGGTAGATTTGAATAATTAGAAATATCACACTTTATTATTTCGACACCCTTTGGGATGGAATTAATTCTGCTACTACTAGGCCTTACAACACCATATACCTTAATGCCCTTCTCTAACAAAAGATTACACAAAGCATAACCAATTGCACCTGTAGGGCCCGTAATTACTACCGAATTAATTCTTCTATTCTTCATAAATGTACCTGTTTGCTTTATATTCATCTCGTGATAAAAATGGAGCCATATCATCTAGAGATGGAGAAATAATCTTACCATCAGGAAGAACCTTAGATGAAGATTTTGGCTCAAAATTCTGAGAAGGGTCAACTACTACTTCACACACTGTAGGACCTTTTAAAGAAAGAATCTCTGTCATTTTACTATTACAATCTTTCTCATTGACAATTTTAAAATACGGAATGTCAAACGCTTCTGACAGCTTTTCAAAGGAAGGGAAGCCTACACCACTCTCTTTATCAATACCTATAAATGGAGGTTTGAAAAGATTTCTTTGAGTCTGTCTAATCGACAAATAACCATTATTATTAATGATGAAAAGTTTAACATTTAAATTGTTCTGCTTTATAGTTGCTAATTCCTGGATATTCATCATGACACTTCCATCACCATCGATGCAAATTGTCCTTTTTGAATTGTTAGATACTGCAACTCCTAAAGAAGCAGGCAAGCCATATCCCATTGCAGCACAACCAGAATTTGTAAACAATTGCTGCCCTTGTTTTATTTTACATGCTTGAAAAGTAATTACACAGGCTGCACCATTTCCACAGACAATTCTATCATCTTCTTTCAATCTGTCAAAAAGCATTTCTGTAAACACATAATGGTTAAGCTTTTTATTTAAGGGATCATGATACTTTGCCAAAACAGAAGGATATCTAACTAATTTTTCTTTACACCACTTAACCCATCTCTCATGCTCGGCGTTAGGTGTGTATTCTTCTTTTAATATAGCTTTGATAAAATCCTTTACATCAGAGCAAATCGGCATATCTGGCTTAATAGTTGGTTTCCTTAGCTCTTTTTCGTCAATATCAACAATAATCTTATAGGCATTTTTCGCAAAGTCAAAATGATTATATCCAATCATCCTAATATTTAGCCTACATCCTAAACTAAGAAGTAAATCACAATTTTGGACAGCAAAGTTCCCAGGCCTAGTTCCTACAGTTCCCGGCATTCCACTAAAATATGGGTTGTCAAAAGCCACAATGTCATTAGCATTCCAAGCTGTCACTACAGGAATTTTAAGTTTATCAATAAGCTTTAAAACTTCATCTTTTGCATCACCAACTCTAACACCTGTTCCGACCAAAAGCAAAGGAGCCTTAGCTTTATTAAGCTTATCCAGTATTATTTTTGCATCAATCACTGCTTTTTTTGTATTACTAAATTCCTTTTCTGCATTAAAATGTAGTAAATCATCCGTGTCGATTCTCGCCCCTTGAACATCAAGTGGAATATCAAGCCAAACAGGCCCTGGACGACCAGTAAGAGCCAAAAAAAGAGCCTTTTCTAAGTGATAAGCTATTTCATTTGGATTGGTAATCATTACCGAATACTTTGTCATATTTCGTACAGAATCAACAATATTAAATTCTTGATCCCCAAGTTGTCTAAGTCCAATTTCAGGACAACTCCAAATTGTTGTTTCCCTCTTTACCTGTCCAGAAACCACAAACATTGGAATAGAATCAAGCCAACCGCCAACAACTCCAGTAATAGCATTAGTTCCACCAGGACCACTAGTAACACAAACAAGGGCTATTTTCCCTGTTGATCTGGCATAAGCTTCTGCGGCAATAGCACATGCTTGTTCATGGTGATTAAATACACAATGCATTCCTTTCTGATGTCCAATTGCATCATCAAGATGCATTGCTCCACCACCTGTTACCATAAAACAATCCATTATACCATTATTTACGAAAAAATTTGATAGATACTCTGAGACTTTAATAATCATTTAAAATCCTCGCATAAATAGTTTTCTAATTCATTTACATTAGATGCAACATATTTAACACCATTAAAATTCAATATCTCTTCTTTTTTTTTAAAACCAAAACCATAAGTAATACCAATAAAAGGTAAGCCACAAAGTCTAGCTCCATCATAATCTCCAAACGTATCACCAACCATTACCGCTCGCAAATCATCAGATCCAATGCTTTTTATAGCGTCATAAATGATATCTTTCTTTCTCTTTTTTTGGTCAAAATCGGATCCACATATGACATCAAATAATGACAAAAAATCATATGCCTGAAGAAGTATTTTTGTATAATCAATGCGCTTATTTGTTGCGACAGCAATATGCATACTATTCCTCTTTAAAGCTAAGAGTAAGTCATATATTCCGTCATACGGTTTAGCTTTCAATAAATGTACATCTTTATATATTTGCCTAAATACGGTGGCCATTTCTTCAGTTTCTTCCTTCGTTAAACCATAATAACATTTGAATGAATCCTGAATAGGTGGTCCTATAAATTTAAGCAACTCATCATCACTTGGAATCTTGCGATTAAAATAAATCATTGTATCCCTGATAGAATCAACAATACCACTAGATGTGTCCAATAAGGTACCGTCTAAATCAAAGATAGCAAGATTAAATTGAAGCACTGTTAATATCCTCCTCATAATCATATGCAGAGAATGTTATAAATGTAATATTAATTTTATCTCTGAATTTCTTAACCATCGTCTTTATATGTTGATTTAATAAACTAGCCTCTTTTTTTACAAATGCATATTCCATCTGAGGATCAAAATAATTGTCATCATCTTCTGAGTAGCCATCAAAACCTGCACAGTATACTTCTCGAACTCCAAGGCGAATCAATAACTTTAAGGCCATCAGGAATGAATTATCTTTAATACTCTGATCTAATTCAAGTAATGGTTCTCGATTTATAACAAAGTCAAATGTCTTTTCCTTTGCTTCAACATTTGTTGTTGCAATTGTTTTGATTTCATTATTGTCAGCAAAAATAAAATTACTAGACATTTCATGATATCTTCCACTATTTGTAATAAAAACACAGTTAATAGGCACTTTATCTGGAATGTAATTTATTGAAATTACATAAGGTGATTCCTTATTTATAAACGAACTTACTGATTGCCCTTGTAGTTTTATATTCTTTCCAGGTCCAATTAGCAAAATCTTCTTGTTACTAATTTCTGGAACAAATTTATTAGCCATTTTTTCATCAAAATCTTTTTCTCTTAGGTACTCCTGATATACCTTTTCAGCGATATCCTTATCGTACAGAAGTTTCTTTTCTGTAGGTTCAATTTTTGACAAGATATAATCTATCTTCGTTTTTGATAAATTGTTCTTGCCCTCAAGGTATGATAAATAATTTGGATGGCACTCATTTTTTGCACAGAGGTAGAAAAACGTTTTATATCCCCAAGGTGAATGAATATATATAGGCATTACACTTTCACTAATTGCTTCTAGCATTTGGCCTATCTTGTAAGTCTTACCATACTGTTTGTTAAGGGTCATTGCTAGCATCTCTATCGGAGCATTACCTGCGCTTTTTCCCATCCCAAACAATGTTCCATCAACCACCAGATTGCGCTCATCACTCCTATTTAGGAAAGTTAAAGAATTTGCATATGCCATTTGAAAATTATTGTGGGCATGAAACCCAATTGAAATATTTGGAGAAATTAAGCTATTTAGTTCACTGTAAATGCAAGATAACCTATCAGGAAATAGCAAACCATAAGTATCGACCATTGACAAAGCATATGGTTCAATCTCATTAACAATTTCAGATAATTCTTTAAATGCTTCATTTGTGTATGTAGTGACAGAGACAAGTTGTGCAAATACTTTATATCCAAGAGACTTAACTTGTCGGCAATATTCTAAAGCTGGCTTCATTAGATGCTCTTTAAAAATAACCCTTATACCATCAATAAAAGTGTCTTTCGAAGGTTGGAGATTTTTGATAGAACATGTACCATAATCAATCATAGCAACGACCATAGAATTTTTTTTATCCAAACCATTAAAAATGATATTTGCACTTTCTGTATTTGGCATAATAGTTCTATCAATATCAAATGGCCTTCTTTCATCGAAAAAACCTATTTCTATAATATCAACTCCAGAGGCAACCATTCGTTCAAAAAGTCCAACTATATTATTATGTCCAAATTTCCAATCATTTACATATCCACCATCACGCAACGTGCAATCTAAGAGACTTATCATATAATTCCCCTTTAAAATATCAATTCTTTTCTAACACAGCCTCAATAATAATTTTAGCCATATAGTCAATCATTTCATCCGTCATTCCAGGATAAACTCCAACCCAGAAAGTATTGTTCATTATATAATCTGTGTTTTTTAAATCTCCAACAACCCTATAGGCAGACGTACCACGAATTTGATCAAAACATGGATGCTTAATGATATTACCACTAAACAGAAGCCTCGTTTGAATATTATGCTTTTCTATAAACTGTGTTATATCATTTCGATTCAAACCACTATCAGGCTTTAGTGTAATTAAAAATCCGAACCAAGAAGGATTACTATTCAATGCTGGCTCTGGCAAAAATACCTTGTCAGAAATAATATTCAATGCATTATGAAGGCGATTCCAATTATGCCGTCTTCTTTCAATAAATGTTGGGAACTTTTTTAGTTGTTCGCAACCAATAGCAGCCTGCATATCTGTTACTTTTAGATTGTATCCAAAATGACTATAAACATATTTATGGTCATATCCTACTGGTAGCTCTCCATATTTGCCATCAAATCTATGTTCACAAAAATTATCATGGCCAGAAGGACAAACACAATCACGCCCCCAATCTCTATAAGAGAGAATTAAACGATTTAGTTTTGGATTATTTGTGTATACACATCCACCTTCTCCCATTGTCATATGATGGGGAGGATAGAAACTAGATGTTCCGATGTCCCCCCAAGTGCCAGTGTACTTGGTTTCTCCATTAACCGTATATTGACTTCCTAAAGCATCACAATTATCTTCAATTAGCCATAATTTATTTTTTTCACAAAACTCCTTTACAACTTGTAAATCAAAAGGATTCCCTAGAGTATGTGCAACCATGACGGCCTTCGTTTTCGGAGAAAGTGCTTTTTCTAGCTTGGTAACATCAATATTGTATTGGGGAATTGTTACATCAACAAATACAGGGATTGCATCATATTGAATTATTGGTGTAATTGTTGTTGGAAAACCACAAGCAACGGTTATTACCTCATCACCTTTCTTTATTTGACGTTCCCCTAATTCGGGAGCAGTTAATGTCATAAAAGCAATCAAATTTGCAGAAGAACCACTATTAACTAGGTGAGCATATTTAACACCAAGCCAAGAAGCAAAATCTCTTTCAAATTTTTCGGCAAATCTACCTGTTGTTAGCCAAAAATCTAATGTAGCATCTGTAAGTGCACACATTTCCTTTTCATCAAAGACGCGTGCAGCATATGTTATCCGATTACCTTCTTTATATGGTTCTTTTTTCTCTTTAAATTCATGATAATACTCAGATACCATTCTTTTAATTTGAGCACGCGCTTCTTCTTCATTTTTCCATGTTGCCATATTCTATTTTTCCCCAAAAAATTCCTTTATCTCTTCATCCATTTCGCTTGAAAGATTTTCACCTCTTATCCATTTCCTACTGAATTGGCAAGTCATAGCTATGCACTTTTTTATATGCCAATGAGGCTTCCAACCAAATGTTGCTTTTAGCTTACTACAATCTAATTTTAAAAAATTAGCCTCATGTGGAGCATTTACCTCTGCATGATTCTCCCATTTTGCACCATCACCCCACTCTGTGCAAAATAAATCTACAAGTTCACCTGTTGTCACACAATCGCAATCATCAGGACCAACATTGTAATATCCTTGATATTTTGGATTCTCATATTGAGCTTTAGCAATCATTAAGTAAACAGCTAGGGGCTCTAGAACATGTTGATAAGGCCTTGTGGAATACGGATTCCTTACTTCAATAGTCTCACCTTTTGACATTGCTCTTACGCAATCTGGGATAATACGATTATTAGCAAAATCACCACCACCAATTACATTACCAGCCCTTGCTGTTGAGATTGCAACACTACTATCTGTAAAAAAGCTGTTCTTATAACTGTGAGTTACTAATTCAGAACAACTTTTACTGTTGGAATATGGATCAAAACCATCAAGTGGTTCATTCTCTCTATACCCCCAAACCCATTCATTATTCTTATAGACTTTATCAGTAGTAACATTCAAAACACTTTTGACACTTCTACTAGTTCTTACGCACTCTAATAGATTTACAGTACCCATTACATTCGTCTCATAGGTATAACGAGGGTCTTTATAACTATCCCTAACAATGGGCTGAGCTGCTAGATGGAAAACTATCTCTGGTTTTGATTCATCAAATGCTTTTTTAAGAGCGTTAAAATTGCGAACGTCTCCAATTATAGAAGAAATATTTACATCTATTTGTGCTAAATCGAAAAGAGAAGGTACCGTTGGTGGAGCCAAAGAGTACCCTGTTACACACGCCCCTGCATTTGTAAGAATTTTACAAAGCCAAGAACCTTTAAAGCCAGTGTGTCCTGTGATAAAAACTCTCTTTCCTCGATAAAAATCCAAAACAGGACTCATCTTGTTTACCATTTTTTCCATGGGCATTTTCCTGCTTCCCACATCTTTTCGAGATACTCTTTTTCTCTTATTGTATCCATACATTGCCAAAAACCGTTATGAAGATATGACATGAGTTCTCCTTGAGAAGCTAATGTTTCTAATGGTTCTTTTTCGAAAATAGTATTGTCATCCTTTAAATAGCCAAAGATTTCAGGGTTCAAGACCATATATCCAGCATTTATAGAGGCACCATCTGAAACATTTTTTTCTCTAAAAGCTCTTACACTGTTATCCTCTCGTATATCAAGTACACCCTTATCTTGTTGTTGAGTAACAGCTGTTAGTGTCGCAATTTTCCCATGTTTCTTGTGAAATTCAACTAACTTATTTATATCAACATCACAGACACCATCCCCATAAGTCATGAGAAAAGGCTCATCTCCAATATATGGTTGAATGCGCTTGATACGACCACCTGTCATGGTATTTAACCCAGTATCAACTACTGTTACTTTCCATTTCTCGCAATGTTCAGAGAGAATGATTACTTCTTTATATCCTTTTGAAAAATCAAATGTTATATCACTATTGTGGAGAAAATAATCATTAAACCATTCTTTTATGACATACTGTTTATACCCAGCACATATAACAAAATCATTATACCCATAATATGAATACTCTTTCATAATATGCCATAAAATGGGTTTCCCTCCTATTTCAATCATTGGTTTGGGTTTGTATTTTGATTCCTCAGAAATCCTTGTACCAAGCCCCCCTGCAAGTAAAACTACCTTCATCACAATATTCCTTTAAAAAATGGACATCTTTGCAAAAACAAAGAAAGAATCCCTAATGAATCGCCATTTTATCAAAATATAAAAAACTTCATCTTCCTTAAAGCACTTTTAATCTTTAATATTATTTTATTAAGAATATAGTACAATTAAATTTTTTAAAAGAAAAGATAAAACCAATAGGGGCAATATATTTAAAAACTAAGAAAGATAATTGAAGGAAAATGAAAAATGAATCTGTCAAATTTGTATTACAAACTAAGTTATATTGTGTACAAGAAAAAAATTAAGGATCTGGGAATTGGAGTAGAACTTCGGTTCGGATCGATTATTTACCATGGAGAAAAGATACACATAGGGAATGATTGCAAAATAGGAAAAGGATTTGTATGTTCAGTTTATCTAGAATATGCAGGTCAAAAGACACCTGCAGAGAGAGGGGGGGGTATTTTTATCGATACTTGTGTTTCCGCAGAAAGAAATTTAACAATTTATTGTGCAAACAAAGTCAAAATTGGGAAAGGAACCATGATTGGAAGTACAGTTTTAATTACAGATAACAATCATGGTATAAATGCTGGTGATACACAGAAGAACTATCGAGAACAAACATTGACGACAAAAGCAGTTACTATTGGGGAAAATTGTTGGATTGCAGAACAAAGTTGCATCCTAGCCGGAGCATCTATTGGAAACAGATGTATTGTTGCTGCAAATGCGGTGGTGACAAGTGGAACATATCCTGATAACTGCATTCTAGCTGGAAACCCTGCTAGAATTATAAAGATTTGGGACAAAGTACAAAACAAATGGAAGAAGTACGTAGAATCTGAAGATGTATAAAAAGCAAGCAAGAGATATATTAAAATGTTCTACTAGCATAAATTCGCAACAATTGGGCCGTAAGTACTGTAAATAAATTCTGTGCGATTCTTGCAAGAGCATATTTAGAGTTATTGGGAGATATTAATGCTATACAACATCATAATTGCACCTATTGAAGCAATTGTCGGTTGGGTCTTCATGTTTATCATCAACAAAATCACATCAATAGGTGTTATTGGTGCTATTTGCGGTGTAAGCATTGTCATAAACATATTAGCTCTTCCTCTATACAACATAGCAGATTCTATTCAAGAGAAAGAAAGACAAATAAACAAGAAGATGGAGTATAGAGTAAAGAGGATAAAGAAGGCCTTTAAGGGCGATGAACAGTTTATGATGCTCAGTGAGTATTATAGGCAAAACAACTATCATCCCTTATATGCTCTTCGTGGCTCTCTATCTATTTTAATTGAGATTCCATTCTTTATTGCTGCTTATAATTACCTCTCTTCTTCGGAAATATTAAGAGAGTCATCATTTTGGATTGTCTCTAATCTGGGCGAACCAGATAGATTTTTCTCTTTTTCTATTGGTTCTTTAATAATTCCTATTAACATACTTCCAATAATAATGACATTAATTAATTTCATCTCAGGATACATCTACACTAAAGATGCGACCACTAGAGATAAAGTACAGTTATATGCCCTAGGACTCTTCTTTTTAGTTTTACTCTATAACTCCCCTTCTGGTCTTGTTATTTATTGGATTCTTAATAATGTATTCTCTCTTGTAAAGACTATAGTACTTAAGACAAAACATCCTGGACGCTTTTTACATGCTTTTATTTCACTAGGATTAGTCGCATTTACATATAAATTTAAAAACACAGAAAACCAATGGAAGTTTTTCTTTCTTGTTGCCATAACGCTCTCTTTTATTGCCCTACCTTTCTTAAAGATCTTGCGGGATAAATTTAAAAAAGAACACAACCTAGAATTTAAAGAAAAGCAACAGACAAAAAGTAATTATATTATCCTAGTGCTGTCTAGTGGCTTAGCACTTGCTTTTCTTTGTGGCTTTTTACTTCCTTCTTCAACAATAGCAACAAATCCTGCAGAGTTTTGTTTTCTTGGTTCAATTAAGAATCCAACGAAATATGTTTGGTCGTCATTATTCTTTTTCATTGGTTTATTTGTTTTTTGGCCACTTGTCATTTATAAGATGTTTGGTAACAAAACTAAAAGATATGAAGCAATAATTATGTCACTAATCCTTATTGTTGCTCTTTTTGATGCCTTTGTCTTCAAAAGTGATTATGGCACTATAGATACACAGCTTAGAGTGCAAAATCCTGAAAAACTACAGGAGCTAACAAAACTAGATATAATAAAGCCTTTCCTTGTCGCCATAATCATCTTTGTATTGATAATGCTGCTAGATAAACTTAATAAACTTTGGATTTTATCAACTTTAATTTTTTCTGTTTTTATCGGTGAAGTTGGTATTGGTGCTTACAAGCTTAATACTATCAATAACTTCTTTAATGATTATTCTAAAACATATACAGAAGATAAAAGCTCAAGTGATAGCGAAATAGAAAGCGTATTTCATCTATCTAAAGACAAAGAGAATATAATTGTCCTTTTCTTAGATAGAGCTGTTAACTCATTCTTTCCTTATGCTCTAGAGCAAATTCCTGAGCTAAAGAAACAATTTGAAGGCTTTGTATATTACCCAAATACACTCAGTTTCTCAGATAGCACAATAACAGGCTCTCCTAGCATGTATGGAGGTTATGAGTATACGCCGGCAAAAATGAACGAAAGAGATGGTCTTTTAAAGGATATTCATAATGAAGCATTGCTTGTTGCCCCTACTCTTTTTAAAAATGAAGGTTACTCTGTTACTGTTACAGATCCTCCTTTCCCTAATTATTCTTGGAGGGGTGACTTATCAACATTCGAAAAGAATGGAATAAATGCTTTTGATCTTTACGGAAACTATGCTTCTAAGTATTACAGAGAAACTAGCAACAAAAACGTTGAAGATGAAAGCTTACTTACTGAAAAGGAAACAAAGAATTTCTCCATACTTCAAATTCTTCCACCTATGCTAAGGTTCCTTTTTGAGAAATCATGTAGAGATGTTTCTGATTCATCTTATTATTACTTTGTAAATGCATACTCTTCTCTCTATTACTTTAAAGAGTTAACTGACTTTAATAGTGACAGTAAAAACTATTTATTCATTGCTAATGAAGCACCTCATGAAAGCGTATTCTTATCCCCAGATTATTTACAACTAGCAAATAATAGAGATGATAGCGTGGAAATCTGTTATCAAACAAATGACGATAGTGTATATAAGCATTTTGTTGTTTTCTCTGCTTCTCTTAAGAGAGTTGGAGAATGGCTAGATTATTTAAAAGAAAATGATGCTTATGATAACACCCGTATTGTTATTGTGTCTGACCATGGAAAAGATTTAAACCTGAATGATATTCCGCCCTATGAAGCAGCATTTACTCCTCTTCTTTTATTCAAAGATTTTAATTCAAGAGGAGAAATTACGGTAGATAATACATTTATGACAAATGCCGATGCCCTTTTCCTTTCTAAAGATGGTTTAATAAATTCTTCTATTAATCCATATACAAAAGAAACTCTTTCCCAAGAGAAAGAAAATGGCATTATAGTTTATCCAATTGCAGCAGGAGAGAATAACTCAACAAGAATGAAAAATGCAACATCCTTTACGTTAGAAAAAGAAAATGCATCTCATGTATCATCTCCTATAAACGATGAGTCTAACTGGACTCCTCTACTAGAATGGGAGGAAGAGAATAAATGACAAGTTTAGCTTTATATATTGACCCAGGAACTGGGAGTATGCTCTTTTCTCTTGTTATTGGCCTTGTTGCTACAGCTATTTTTGGTATTAGGGCTCTTCTTGTTAAGCTTAAATTTGGACTAGGTAAGAAAGACGACTCCTCGTCTAATACGATTCCATATGTAATATTTTCAGACCATAAACGCTATTGGAATGTCTTTAAAAGCATATGCGAAGGCTTTGATAAAAGAGGAATTGATGTTGTTTACTATACTCTATCTTCAGATGATCCTGTCTTTTCTTGTGGTCTAAAACATATTAAAGCTGAATACCTTGGAGAAGGTAATAAACCATACTCTAAACTCAACTTTCTTAAGGCAGATATCGTTCTTTCCACTACTCCAGGCTTAGATGTCTATCAATGGAAAAGAAGTAAGAGTGTTAAATGTTATGTTCATATTCCTCACTCTGTTGACGACCTCTCAGGCTACAGAATGTTTGGTCTAGACCACTACGACACTGTTCTTGCGTCAGGATTAAACCAAGAAGAGACTATTAGAAAAATTGAAGACTTAAGACCAAACATTAAGAAGAAAGAAATTGTTATTGTTGGATCAACATACATGGATGAACTGAAAAAAGAGCTCGATAGCCTCTCGAAAAGAACAACAAACACAACTCCAGTTGTTCTTGTTGCTCCATCTTGGGGTAAGAGTGCCATTCTCTCTCGATATGGAGAGAAGCTTTTAAGTGCACTAGACAAAACTGGCTTTCATATCATAGTGCGTCCTCATCCACAATCTTTTTCTTCTGAGAAAGATATGCTCGATTCTTTGATGGAAAAGCATAAAGATATTGAATGGAATAGAGATAACAATAATTTCTCTGTTCTTGAACGTTCGGACGTGATGATAACAGATTTCTCAGGAATCATATTTGATTACTCCCTTGTCTTTAATAAGCCACTTATCTATGCAGACACATCATTTGATCCTATTGTATACGACCAAGATTGGCTAAATGAACCGCTATGGTCTCTAAGAATGTTACCCAATCTTGGCGTAAAACTTGAAGAAAAGGATTTCGGGGACTTAAAAGCTATTATCGAGGAAACTATTAATAGTTCTTCTCTAGAAAAGTCACGCAACAAAGTAAAAGAGATGTGTTGGGCAAATATTGGTAATAGTGCGGAAAAAAGTGTCCTCTTTTTAATCGATAAACGTAATGAAATGAATAAGGAAAAGGAAAAATGCAAGGCTTAATTCTAGCAGCAGGAATGGGAAAAAGACTTCAGGAGCTTACTAATAACAATACTAAGTGTATGGTTAAAGTAAATGGTGAAACATTGATTGAAAGAGTTCTCAATCAACTTGAAAAACTCAATCTAAATAGAATTATCATTGTTGTAGGTTATAAAGGAGAACTCTTAAAGAATTATGTTGATTCTCTCCATATTTCTACTCCAATTGTTTATGTAGATAACCCTGTTTATGATAAAACAAACAACATTTACTCTCTTTATCTTGCATCTTCCTATCTTTCTGAAGATGACACTCTACTCCTCGAGTCTGATTTAATCCTCCAGGATGGAATTTTGGAGCTTATAACAAATCATCCGGAAAGAAGCCTTGCTTTTGTCTCGAAATACGAAAGTTGGATGGACGGAACTGTTACAACTATCTCTGATGACGGAACAATTACTGGTTTCATTGGAAGAAAGGATTTTAACTATAAAGATGTAGATAGATATTATAAAACTGTAAACGTTTACAAATTTGCAAAAGAGTTCTCTATTAAATATTACCTTCCTTTTATTGAAGCATATATAAAGACATTTGGTAACAATGAGTATTATGAACAGGTACTTAAAGTAATCGCTACAATAAGCAATAATGCCATTAAAGCTCTTCCTCTTCCAAAGGAATACCTTTGGTATGAAATTGATGATAAGCAAGATCTAGATATTGCCTCTATCCTTTTTCAGCGTGATAAAAGAAAGAAGTATGACTTAATTGTTTCTCGCTATGGTGGCTTTTGGCGCTTTCCTGGCTTAATGGACTTTTGCTACCTTGTAAACCCTTACTATCCAGATAGCACGTTCGTAGAAGAATTGAAGTACAATTTCGAGACTTTGTTACGTAACTATCCTTCGGGCCTAAAAGTAAATTCAATGCTACTTTCTAAGTACTTTTCTCTTAGAGAAGATATGGTTGTTCCTGGCAACGGAGCTGCTGAAACTATCAAATGCATTATTGAGAATAGAAGCGGAAAACTAGGTGTTATTTCTCCGTCCTTTGATGAATATAGAAATCGCTATGATAGTTCAAAGCTTGTAACCATGGAAACTAAATCATTGGGTTATAAATACTCTGCTCATGATGTTATTTCTTTCTTTAATGACAAAGAGATATCAACACTTGTATTAATTAATCCCGACAATCCATCTGGAAACTTAATTTCTGAGAATGAAGTACTATCACTACTCAATTGGGCGAGAGATAACGAGATTCTCCTTATTGTCGATGAATCATTTGTTGACTTTGCCGATGATAGCTTCACTCTTTTAAAATCAACTTTACTTGATGAATACAAGAACCTATGCGTTATAAAGAGTATATCTAAGTCATACGGAATCCCTGGTCTAAGACTTGGCTTTCTTGCCTCTAGCAATCTTGGTATTACGAGTAAGCTCAAGAAAGATGTTTCTATATGGAATATAAACTCTTTTGCTGAGTATTACTTGCAGATAGCAGAGAAGTACAGAGGTGGTTACGCTTCTGCTCTCAGAAGAATTAAAGAAACAAGAGCGTCATTCTATGAGAAACTCTCTTTAATAAAAGAGCTCTATACTCTCCCGTCTTCTGCTAATTATTTCATGTGCCGATTAAACAAAGGCAAAGCCTTTGATTTGGCAACCTTTCTTCTAGATAAGAACAATATCCTCATTAAAGTTCTCACAGGTAAAAGAGGGATAGATGGAGAATGGATACGTATAGCTGTTAGAACAGATGAAGAAAATAATCTCTTAGTTGAAGCTATTAACAAATACTACAAACAAGATACAGTTTATTAGGTTAATCACCATTTTGAAGAGAGAAAAGAGATACTTCAACATGGCGATAAACTATCCTTATCTAATCCATCTTTGAAATGGTACTTAGCCTTTCCTTTGCCCTCAACAGGAAGAATTATGCCTAATCCATCTTTTAGCTTACTTATGTACTTTGTTGCTGTTGTTTCAGAACAATTAAGTGTTTTTGCAACATCGCTATTACCGAAAGTAAATTGACTTAGCGTTCTATAAATAAGAAGTAAGTTTTCTTTTACCTTGCTAGTATTTTTGGATTTAAGAATTCTGTCCCTAAACTCTTGTGTTTGATCTATTTGCTTAAAGGCAGTGATATTTATCCCATTTTTGATAGAAGCATATTCTTCATTCACAGGAATGACAACCGAAGTAACATTATCTGATTCGGAAAAAAGTTTGTAGTACAGTTTTGGAGAACCATTATCAATCATGGCTTTTTTGGCTTCCCCTATTCCTGTACCAAAAGACTCAATTATTCCAAGATCTTTGAACATATCTCTTATGGTTCAATCACATTTTTTGTGGGATGAAAATAAAATAAGGGAGATTAGTTGAATAAAAG